>WFLX010291981.1_pt1 | contig 50746 bp, 41 predicted proteins | sample 4967041 | NCBI WGS metagenome assembly WFLX01 (sample SAMN12857096, study PRJNA449069) | gut metagenome | isolation source: stool from male and female vole | host: Microtus ochrogaster | place: USA:Florida | collected 2017
GCTAAAAACTATAACGGCGAATACAAGGATTTGAAGGTCAATGATGCCAAGACAGAAGTGAACAATCTCGAGCGTGAAGAGGAATACACAACTACTGCAGAAGAAGACTACGATGCCTGCATTGGATATTGTAATAAAATCCTCAATATCGAGATGAAGGAGTTGGCAGACCGAACTCTAAAAGAAGACCCAATGGAAGACCTCACATCACTGACAGAGGAGGACTTGCTGATTGCCAACGTGAACAAAAAGACAGGATACAATATAAGTCCTTCTGCTTACACTCGAATCTTCGGACAAGGTAATTCTACCGAATCAATCTTCGAGTTGCAGATAGATGGTGTATCTTGCCAGAACACCATGGTGNGAAATCNTTTTGCTAACAAAGAAGGAAAGGCTNGAGTGNTTACANGAACTGCAAGTCTTTTCAATGATGCCAATGAGAATCCTAACATTGAGTCCGACTATGTTTTCTCTAAGACGGACTATCGCCGTTGGAATTCCTTTATCTTTACAAGCACCCAAGAGAGTTTCAACATTGCAAAATATGTGTATTCAACCATTACACAGCAAGGACCTCTCAGCAAGGATGCATACTTGACATCCAACAAAGATAAAAGTCTCACCACTGGCAATATCGGTCAGTCAGTACGCTCAACAAATAATGCCAACTGGATTTTCTATCGCATGTCAGATGTCTTCTTGATGAAAGCGGAAGCCATATCACAAAGATACGACGATGAAGAGAATCTGACAGAGGGCTTTCATTATGTGCGTGACGTGTTCAAGCGTTCCAATCCATACGCTTACGACAAACAGCATAATACCAATGCACGAAATGACTCTTTGAAGCCTGAAAGCTTCAAGACTCAAGAAGCATTGGAACGCCTTGTACTGAATGAGCGTCAACGCGAGTTCTATGGAGAAGGCAAACGCTGGTTTGACCTTGTGCGTTATGCGTTGAGAAGAGGCGGAACTGCAGAGATGCTGAAGATTTACAGCAAAAAGAAAACAGACGACATGAACTCCATTAAGGTGAAACTGGCTCATATTCAGTCACTCTTCTCGCCTATCTACAACACCGAAATCAAGAATAACAGCTGGCTCTACCAGAATGGTGTGTGGTCAGTGAACGAGACATCTTCAAGAACGGAAGATTTATAATTGTTTGAATTATGAACATATTGAATCACATTAAACAATATTGTGGAGCATCATTTATAGTGTGTGCTCTCGCAACCATGGGCCTGTATTCGTGTAAAGAAGACATTGACGAACGTGACCTTTACNCCTTCACAGGCNAAATGANGACCGACTACTTCGANCATCANACAGACTCATTCAGCAGCTATCTATCCTTGCTGACAAAGATACATTTGAGCAAGCACACCTCATCCACTATGAAAGAGTTATTAGATGCCCGTGGCAACTACACTTGCTTCGCTCCTACAGACAAAGCCATCAAAGCCTATCTTGATTCCCTATTGGAAGTAGGTGAAGTGGAGACGACGGACATCAATGAGATTCCTGACTCTGTGGCAGAATACATCGTGTTCAACTCCATCATAGACAATGGAAACAGCACCGCTTTCATGACTACAGACTTTGTGGCGAATGAGCCTTTGTCGGTAACCAACATGAATAATCGTTACATCACCCCACGTTATGCCAACGATGTCGAGGATAACACACTGCTGTACATCAATGCCTACTCAAAAGTCATTAACGGTGACATTGAAGTAGAAAATGGTTATATTCACACCATCGACCATGTCATTTCGCCCTCTAAATCCAGTATTGCAGAGATGGTGATGGCAACAGAGAGTACACAGCTGTTCGGACGACTTCTGGAAAAGACAGGTTGGGATAAGAAGGTGAACAAATGGAAAGATACGGNANGGGNAGAGAAGTACTACNACAAACTCGGTGAAAAAGTGACATGTCGCTATTCCGACTACACCGGCAAGNNTCNGNAACAGCGTNAGTACGGCTACACTATCTTCGTAGAGACCGATGATGTGTTAAAAGAGAAACTTTCCCTTGGCACAAACCCGACAGAAGCGGAATTCATTGAAGCATTGAAAAACTATGTACGGGAACACAACTACTACGATGACNATACCAATNGAGGGCATCAAACCACATGGACAGACAATGATTTCAGTAACGACAGAAANTNGCTGAANCAATTTGTTGCCTATCACATTCNTCCNGAAAANTTGGTNAAAANACAGCTGNTNATCACAGCAAATGAGTATGGTCGTGATGCTACAGATGTACAGAACAGCAACAAACGTTTTACCGTGAACATCTGGGAATACTGGGAAACAATGGGTATACAACGCCGTTCCCTCAAGGTAACAGGTATCCGTGGCGGTGAGTTGCGCATCAACCGTAAATCCATCTACAATCCACGTACCTATAATGAGAACAAAACGTTATCTGAAAAGACACCAGGAATCAAAATTCTAACAGATGTTGAGGATAACGACTGTAAGAACGGCATCTATTGGCCAATCGACGACATTCTCATCTGGAATGAGGAGGTGGCTACAAACGTGCTGAACGAGCGTCAACGCTACGATGTGACAGCTCTTCTTCCCGAAATGATAACCAACAACATACGACAAAATCGCGAAGACTCGTGGTTCTTCCCGACCGATTATTTTGACAACATCTGCGACATGACCTACGAGACCGAGTTCGAATACATGCCGAACACACGCTACGAGCACGGTGGCTCTTGGTTGGACTACCAGATTGACGAGTTCAACATCCGTGGTCCTGTGGATTTCACCATGAAATTACCTCCTGTTCCTCGCTCTGGTACATACGAAGTTCGTTTCGGTGTTTGGGTGAGCAACAACCGTGGCATGGTACAGGTTTATCTGGGTGACGACCCCAAACATTTGCCTGCCATCGGCACNCCACTTGACCTGCGTTCCACAGGCACAGGTAGAGACTTAACTGGTTGGGTGGAAGAAAAGACGATTCACCCTGCGGGTACAGACTCCACCAGCCTTTATGAGAACCAAAAGACGATGAGAAACCTTGGCTTCATGAAGGGACCGAAATACGTCACCGCCACCAAGAATCAAGAAAACTTCAGCGGTGGTTGTCCTCACACAACAGCCCGTGACAACTCTAACAATGTTCGCAAGATTATCTATACAGGTGATTTCGAGGCAGGTGAAACCTATTGGATTCGTTTCAAATCTGTGTTGAACAACAACCGCAAAGAGTTTTTCTACGACTTTATCGAGATGGTTCCAAAGTCCGTATATAACGGAGAAAGGAATGAAGACATTTGGTAATCAATAATATAAAGAATATGAAAATCAATAATATAAAATGGTTTACGGGTTCATTGATGACTGTAGCATTAGCTGCAGGCATCAGTGCCTGTTCCGATGATCATTTTGACATCACATCTGATGCAGCAGGCAAGCAGACGATATGGGAGACGATTCAAGCTGATGAACGGCTCAGCGACTTTGCCGATATCTTGCAGAATGTCTATTACTCAAAGAATGAGCAGAAAACGACACCAGAAACCTATGCTGACCTGCTGAACAATGCCCAAACATTTACCGTTTGGGCTCCCGTCAATGGTTCTTTCGACTATAATTATTATAGAGGATTGTTAGAATCTGGTATCAGAGACAGCATATACAAGGTTGAACAAGAATTGCTTCGCAACAACATGACTCGCTATAGCCGTTCTGCCATTGGTAATGGTTCTGTGAAAGTGAATCTCCTTAACAACAAGTCGGCATGGCTCAACTTTGATGAAGGCACTTTCCAAGGCATTGCTATGACAGAACCAAATGTGAGAGTGTCCAATGGCGCGCTTCACATCTTGGCCAAGCCCACGAAGTATCTGCCTAATCTCTACGAATACATGGGTACACGTGATGCCCTCAGCGGCATGAATGAATTCATCAAGAAATACCAAAAGACCGACTTCGATGAGTATGCTTCTACACAAGGTCCGACGATTGATGGCAAAATCACATGGGTTGATTCTGTCACTACCACNTCCAACNACTACACGAACTNTTATCTCCGTNCATTCATGGAACGNGAAGACTCCAACTATGCAGCAANCCNTCTCACCAATGATGCTTGGAATGCCGTCTTAGCGAAGACACGCCAGTATTACAAAATGAAGAAGACTTATAAGCAAGACTTTCATACTACCAGCGAAACGGGTGGAGATGCCACTTATTCCAAAGAGACTACATTCACGGATGAAGNGTTGGACTCTCTCCTCAATTTCGTATCAAAGAATGTCATCTGCCGCGATCTTGTCTTCAATGCCAACTGGCAATNTAGGAATGTTCCCATCTCAACGCTGGACGACATTAAGAAGTTGGATGAACAAGGAGANNCNCTCTANTNAANAATNGGTCGAANANTCAAGAAANAAGGNACNCNCANAGCAGATNACCATGCAATGAGNACANTAGGGATTGATAGTTATGCCGACATGTTCGGTAATGTGGAGCCAGTTACGCTTAGCAATGGGTATGCTTACATTGTCGATAAGTTCCCCTACCCTTACACAATCTATGCTCCAACTCTTGACCAACTCAACTTGGAGTATGCGGATACAAAGACCATCAATGAGAACCGTTCAGGTTTCACCTCACTGACATATATCAACCCAACCATCACGATTGGGGAGGGAGAAGTTCAGCCAGACTCGACCTTCAAGTATCGCATCTACAAGGCTGTGAACAAGTCAAGTTCCAGCAATCCAAAGGTAGATTTCATGCTGTCCAGTGTCCAATCCTGCAAGTACGACATCTACGTCGTCCTCAATTACAACACGGATTTGGAGAAGCCTAACAAGTTCACGGTTTCCATCTCATACGACACGGAGCAGAAACGAATCAAAAATGAGAAATTCAAGAACCCCTCTGAAGACGCAGTCGATGCACAAGGTGCTTCATTGTATAACACGAACAACTTCGTTAACCGTGGCGTGCATTTCAACGCCTATGGAAATGTCGATTATACAGACACCATCTGTGTTGCCAAAGATTTTGAGTTCCCCATCTGTTACGACGGACTCGGACTTGGAGACAACGCCTATCCTGTCATCGAGATTGAAAGCAAACCCAAGTCAACAGAGAAGGAATACTGTCGTGAACTTTGGATTAACTCCATCATCCTGAAGCCAAAAGAATGGTAAAAATCCGAAGCACTTGGAACGATGCTCCCAAAAAACTTATATAAATAGCAAAAACATGAAAAATCAAAATATACATATAGGCATGCTTCGCCTTGGTCTCGGACTCATGATGTTATCAGGAGTAATGACCCTTTGTGCCCAAGAAGCAACAGAAGCCCCCGCCAAGCCTGTCCGAGCTACGGCTCAAGCACCTCAATATGAGATGAAAGAGGTAAGCGGTTATGTTTATGATGCCGCCACCCGACAGCCTATCGATGGTGCAAGAGTACAAGCATACGGTTACGACCGATACGCAGTCATGACAAGCGAAGATGGAAAGTACACCCTCAAAGTGCCCACATTCGTCAATTCGCTCTACATCACCGTCCCTGGCTACAACGACGTTCAAACCAGTTTTGATGACGCCACTGCTCCTTCTGTTGGATTGTATAGCAGCATCTTTAACAAGGTCTATACGCCCAGCACGAACATCACAGCAACCACCCAAGCAACGGTTGAAACGACATCTGCCATTGTTGCTGACGAAGAAATAGACCATCTTTTGTCAGGCGATATCCACACTATTAACCGTTCAGGTCTGCACGGTCAAGGTGTTGCCATGTTTATCCGAGGTCTCAACTCGCTCAACATCAATGCACAGCCACTCATCATCCTCGATGGCATGATAATGGATCCACAACTGGACCGAACCAGCATTCACGAAGGTTTCTTCAACAACATTCTGGCAGGTATTGACCCAGAAGACATCGAGACAATAGAGGTCATGAAAAACGCCACCGCCCTTTATGGTTCTCGTGGTGGCAATGGCGTTGTACTTATCAACACCAAACGAGGTCATTCAATGGCAACAAAGATTAACGTCAGTGCCAATGTTGGCTTTGAGTTCAAGCCCTCCCTCACTCCAATGATGAACGCAAATCAGTACCGCAATTACCTCAGCGATTTGATGGGTACGACCACCTATGGAACTGAACNCACAACAGCAAATNCGTCCATCCCCTNCTTNAACAGCAACCCGTCCTATTACTGGTATCCCATGTACCACAATGANACGGACTGGTCAGACGGTCTCTACCAGACAGCAGCCACACAAAACTACAAAATCAGCGTACAAGGCGGTGACGACGTAGCAATGTACAATCTTGCCTTGGGCTATACGAACTCAGAGTCAACAGCCAAGAGCAATGATTTCGACCGTTTGAACATCCGCTTCAACACAGACATCAAACTGATTAAGAACCTTTCCACACAACTTGACCTCTCCTACTCCAAACTGGCTTACAATCTTCGCGACAATGGATGGGCAGAGTCATACACAACCCAAACCATCGCAGCCCCGAACGTGCTCGGTCTCGTCCAAGCACCCTTCCTGTCCAAGTATGGCTACTATGCAGGCGACGACGGTCAGCTGCATCTCTCCAGCACATATGCAGGTAAGTATGTCGATGACGATAGCTATCCATTCGACTTTGCCTCACTCTATNGCACCAACACAGCCCTTGCCAACCCCTACTNGANTCTCCAGAANGGCGAAGGCGACAACAAGAATCGCCNAGAAGTAACCCANTNNAACCTGAACANCATGCCCANATGGGAAATCAACAANCACTTCTATCNCACGAACCGTTTCGCCTATCAGTTGAACCGTTCCAACGAGAAGTACTTCCTCCCCAATGCTGGTAGTCCTTACTTCAACTACGAAGGTTATGGTCTCGTTACATCAATGGTGAAATCACTCTTCTCAAAAGAGACATCCATTTACGAAGACCTCAGCGCCCATTGGTCAGCCAACTATGGCATGCATGATTTGATGGCATTCGGTGGCATCCGTTTCACCAGCAACCGCTTTTCCGATTCATACATGCGTTCCTACAACCCAGGTAACGACAAGATGCCAAACATGACAGCCACATACCGCTCCGTGGAAGGAAACCAAGACGGTTGGAACAACTTGGCTTACTACCTCTTCGGACGCTGGTCGGTCAAGAACACCTACATTCTTGAAGGCACGCTGTCAGCCGAAACATCATCACGTTTCGGTTCAGAAGCCGAAGAAGGCGTCAAACTCTTCGGTGTAAGATGGGGCATCTTCCCCAGTCTCCAAGCCGGATGGGTTATCACAAACGAGAAGTGGATGCCGAAAAACAGCGGAATCAACTACTTGAAACTGACTGTGGGTTATGACGAATCGGGTAATGACAACTTTGAATACTCAGCAGCCCGTACCTACTTCAAGTCCTACACTTTCTTGAGAACTGCAACAGCCTTGCAGCTTGCCAACATCGAGAACCCTTCTCTCCAGTGGGAAACAACTCGCCGTTGGAACTTGGGGCTTAATGGCTCGTTCTTCCAGAACCGCATTCAGGCTGGTGCTGATTTCTATGTATCCAACACCGACAACCTGATTACCCCCAAGAGCATTGGCTATCTTTCGGGTTTGAAAAGCTATCTGAGCAACGACGGTTCTCTCCGCAATGTCGGCGTTGATGTCAAAATGAACATCATTTTGGCAAACACAAAGGACTTCAAATGGCAACTCGGTGCCACCATGGGACACTACAAGAACAAGCTCACCTCTCTGCCCGAGGGCGACTACACACAGACCATCTATGGTGCTGAGGTTCTTACGGCCGTAGGTCAGTCTGCAGGTGTTTTCTATGGATACAAGAGCGCAGGCGTCTTCTCTACCGACGAAGCCGCAAGTCACGCGACGACCATGACAGAAGACGGTTACTTGAAGTATCCTACTGGCATCAAAGAGACTCCCTACCGCAATTTCTCATCTGGTGACATGCACTTCGTAGATATGAACAACGATGGCGTGATTGACTCCCATGACAAAACCGTGATTGGCAANCCTAATCCCGACATCTATGNNACAATCTACACCAACCTCTCGTATAAACGCTGGAGTCTCGACATCAACTTCAAGTACTCTGTCGGCAACGACATCTACAACTNCCAGCGTTCGAGACTNGAGTCGCNCAACACGTTCTACAACCAGACNNCCNCTGCAGTGAATCGTTGGACATCAGAANGCGACTGCGCCCTTCTGCCTCGTGCCATNTCCACAGAGTCAAAAGAANGGGTGAACAACGAACGTTTCTCCGACCGTTGGATTGAAGACGGTTCTTTCCTCAAGCTGAAGAAAGTTCGCCTTTCATACGAATACCCCATCAACGCTTCGTGGATTCAGGGTCTTACCGTTTGGGCAGAAGCCAACAATCTGGTCACACTGACAAAATATACAGGCAAGGACCCAGAGTTCTCATGTGGCAACAGCGTGCTCTACCAAGGCATAGACACAGGCATGCTCCCTGTCAACAGAAGCTTTAATCTCGGTGNAAAAATCAACTTNTAATACGATAGAATCATGAAGAATATATTNAAANCCATCGCCANAGCAGCCGTCATAGCCNCAGGTGTCGTGTCAACATCCTGTGAGGACATGATGACAGTCGATACAGGCGACAAAGCATACAGAAATGCACAAGACACGCTCTATTCCTACCGTGGCATCATGCGTGCCATGCAGGATGTGGCCGAACGTCAAATCATCCTTGGAGAAATTCGCGGCGACCTTGTCGCATCAACCCAATACACAACTGACACACTATACGCCATCTCCAACTTTGAGAATCCTCAGGACGGCACTTGTTCCATGTTGCAGATTCGCGATTACTACAACATCATCAACAACTGCAACTTCTACATCCACAATGCCGACACCAACCAGCTGAAGTCCAACATCAAGTACATGCTCCCAGAGTATGCACAGGTCAAGACCATACGTGCTTGGGCTTACCTGCAACTGGTCAAGAACTACAAAGAAGTGCCTTATATCACCAAGCCCATTGACAAGTTGAGCATCGTCGAGAACTTCGACTATGTAAACGACGTGGTCAATAAAGACAACCTGATTGACAAGATACTGGAAGATGGGCTGCAGCACTATGTGGATATGCGCTATCCCCAGCATGGCGGNTCCAACACNGNAGCCTTTGGANCGCTGAACAATGGTGCGGTCGAAATCAGCAACCNCTTGATTANGANTCCAGTCCGTGTCGTGTTGGGAGACCTCTATTTGTTGCGTGGTGCCAACAGCAGCGACTACGAAAAGGCCGCTCAATACTATTATGAGTTCTTGAAGCGAGAGGAAACCCCACAGCCTCAACAATACTATGAGTACATCGGTCGTAGCAGCAACGGTGTAATCTCCGCAAACAGCTTTGACGCAGGAGGCATTATGGGTCCAACGGAATGGGGCAGATGGGCATCCACCTACATCAACAGCAGAACGAGCGAACTTATCTCTATGATTCCAAGTGCTGCCAATGCAGGCTACGGCAAGATGCTCACCCGTGTAGCAGACATCTTCGGCTATAGCACCTCTTCGTCCCAGCGCACAACTGACAGTTCTTCCACAGAAAGCAATGCCGAGAACGAGGACCAATCCTCCGGTGCAATTCTGGTAACTCGCACAAACAAGCGTCAATATGCTCCGTCCAACGCCTACCAAGACGTGGTGAATCAGCAGACCTATCTGCGCCAGCGTGTCATCAACACTTCCAGCGGTGAAACCGAGACGACTGCTATCGAGAACTGCGACGCCCGCTATTATGGTTCGGTAGAGTCATACACCTACGCCAACGAGCAAGGTCTTGACGAAGCATACCCACTCTGCTGCAAAGCAGCCCGTGGCGGCACGTTCTACTATACGATACCGACCTACCGCAAGACACTCGTATGGCTTCGCATGGCAGAAGCCATCAACCGTGCCGGCTACCCCGAATTTGCGTTTGCCATCCTAAAAGACGGCATCAACAAATATACGCTGCCAACCATTGGCAAAGCATACATTGACCAGTTTGAGGAAGACTTCGGCTATCAAATCTACACACACAAGACAGAGGCAAACACCTTCATCTACCTGAATCCAACCGACAAGACCTTCTTCGAGAAGAATGAAGCTGGCGACTTTGAGGAGTGCCTCCTGACCGATGCCGAAATCGCGGAGAACTACGTTGTTTATCAAGACACCATCGGCAAGCTCTTCTACAATGACGAGAATGCCATGTACTATGTCACCGACTCCGTTCGCCTAAAAGCCTTCAACAATCTGCTTGATTTCAGCGACGACATTTGGAGTCAAACATACGGCATTCATGCCAGAGGCACTGGTATGGGCGACCTCAGTTCATCCAAGAACATCATCACCAACATTGGCGGCAACTACGACCGTAAGTATTACGACTACGACCGCCTGTTAAACTTGCAGCTGGGAGACACCTCTGCCCCACAACTGCAAGATTCCATCAATGCGGTGGAGAACATCATCGTGGATGAGTTGGCACTGGAGACCGCCTTTGAGGGCAACCGCTTCACTGACCTCGTGCGCATTGCCGAGCACAAGAACGCAACCGGATTTGATGGTACAGAGTGGCTTGCCAAGAAGATTGCCAACCGCGGCACCAAGACACCTACATCACAAGCCGCAGGCGTGGAAGGTTACAATGCCGACCTCTATGCCAAGCTGAAGAATCAGACGAACTGGTACTTCGCTGTTCCGAAATAGTCTTTCAGATGTGACGGCAACTTGATTGCCAACACATTCACCACTTTCACCCAAGGGGACATGCCTTTCCAACACGGCATGTCCCTTTTCTTTTATTCATCACTTCCTCACCACCCTTGCCACCTACATCCATCCCCCCCCCTCCCTCCCCTTGTCCGCAGGGTGTGCACTTACAATCGCGCACCCTACACGAAATAACTCGCGCAGGGCAGACGATTGTTTATGCGCAGGGTGGAGCACCATGCCTGCTACGAGTGACAACCTGAATCTTCTCCCTCAATTCTTTTTCCTGTCTTTTTTTTGTACTGATTCAAAAAAGCACTACCTTTGCAAAGATATATCATTATTCACAGCCTGTTCAATCCTACAAGCTATGGCTACACCACACATCTCAGCCCCTGATGGCGCTTTTGCCAAGACCGTCCTCATGCCAGGCGACCCTCTGAGAGCAAAGTATATTGCCGAGAACTTTCTGACCGATGCCCGTCTGGTCACAGCCGTGCGTAATGTATTAGGCTATACGGGCCTGTATCACGACGTGCCTGTCTCCGTGATGGCAAGTGGCATGGGCATGCCCAGCATCGGCATCTACTCTTACGAACTATACCATTTCTACGGTGTGGAGAACATCATCCGTATCGGTTCGGCAGGCAGCTACCGCCCATGGCTGAAAGTGATGGATGTCACCTTGGCAGACAGTGCCTACAGCAACTCCACCTTCGCAAAACTGCAAGGCGGTGAAACGTCACACAGCATCAAGCCGAGCGCCGAACTGAACAACGCCATCGAAAAGAAAGCCAACGAGTTAGGCATCATCTGCAAAAAGAGCGTCGTCCATTCCAGCGATGTGTTCTATGCCGACCCGTCGCAAGGCACATGGAGCGACATCGCCGAACGCACCAGCACTGACTGCGTGGAGATGGAGAGTTTCGCCCTGTTCCACAATGCCCATCAGCTGGGCAAACATGCCGCCTGCCTGCTCACCATCAGCGACTCCTTTGTTGACCGTGTGGAACTAACATCGGAACAACGCCAAAACTCGTTCACCGAGATGATGCGTCTGGCACTGGAGACGGCCGCATCCTTGTCATGAATTTACCAAACTAATTATCAATAGCCTATTATTATGAGAAAGCTCTTACTAACAAACCTTCTGATGCTGACCGCTTTGTGTATCATGGCACAGCGCAACACCGCTCAAAAAGCACCCATCCAAACTTATGAGGAACAGAATGTGAGCGAGGAACATCCGCTCGACATGACCACAAGCATCACCAACCCCGACTTTGAGAACAGCAGCAACGGCTGGGAACTGGAGTACCTCGTCACCCAGACAAACTCTTCTTTCAAAAAGAAATCAGGCGGCACATACCTGGAGAAGTGGGTTGGCTCAGGAAGTGTAGGCGACGGTTCTGTGAGACAGACGGTGGCAGGACTGCCCAATGGCATCTACAAACTGACCGTGGCAGCTCAAAACTATACGCAGTCCAGCACATCGAAGAAGAACACTGGTGCCTACATCTATGCCAATGAGCAACAAGAAACCGTCTATACGCCCAACGACTATTCTGTCACATTCACCAGCATTGCCGGAGAAGTAGAAATCGGTTTTGTGGCAAAGAACGCCACTGGCAACTGGATTTGTGTTGACAACTTCCGCCTCTACCTCATTGGCGAACTGACAGAAGACGCACTCATGGCAGAACTGAACCTTCTCATCACCAATGCGGAGTCCTTGCAAAGCAGCATGATGTCAACCACTGCCGCCAACACACTGCAAGCCGCCAACGATGCCGCCAAGCAACTCACTGCCACAACTGAAACGGAATCCTTCCAAAGCATGGTAAGAAATCTGAAGACCGCCATAAAGGCAGCCAGCACCTCCATCGGTGAGTATCAAGCACTTGCTACGAAAATCACAGAGATTGAACAATACTATGATGCCACGAAGGAAGGAGCAGCCGACCTGCAAACAGCCATCAATCAAGCCAAGGAATTGGAAGGCAACGCAGAAGCGACCCCTGACGCACTGGCATCGGAAATCGCGACGCTCGACAAGGCACTCCTCGCCTTCAACCTTGCCAATGCCACACCTGGCACAGGCATCGCACCCAAGGTGAGCGCCACCAACCATTTTGTAGCGACAGGTGCCACTCAGGCATTGATGCGCGCCNCTACCNCAGGCNCGAATGTATNGGAGCGAGGCGTGTGCTGGAGCACCGAACACAACCCCACCGTGTTAGACAACCGCAGCACCAAGTCATTCACACTGAACGGCACTATTTTCCACATCACAGGCATGCAACCAACCACGGTCTATTATCTCCGTCCCTACATAATAAACAAGACCTATACCGTGGCATACGGAGACGAGGTGAAAATTGTGACTCACCCGAAAGGCACCTGTACCTGGAGCTGGGACGAGGGCGGACCAGACAATGCGACCAATGACCGCTGCCGAAAAGNAATCAAAGAGACCATCGAGTATTTCANCGAATGGACAGGCATCATGGNCTTCCATCTTTCGGGTNACTATGTACCAGGTGCTGGNGNTGGTGGCGGAACCGNAGACTGTNCCTATGGTGGCTATATGCGCATCAGCCAAAACCAAGCCAACCAAGCAATTGGAACGGTGCTGCACGAGACAGGACACGGTGTAGGTGTAGGCACACAAGAACGTTACAGCAACACGAATTTGCACGACTGGCGATGGTTTGGACGCGAAACNAANACGACATACCAATTCCTTGAAAACAAGATGGGNAATTCCNAGTATGTGTTCCAAGGTGACGGTACACATGCTTGGGGAAACAATGCCAGCTATGACTGGCTTGTGAATGGCTCGCACACAGACACCCACCAAGAACTCCAGTATATCGGCGGTATGTGCATTCTGCACGGTATGTTCATAGATGGACTTGATCCCACATCCAGCGGATGGTGGTATACCGAACACAACGGCATTGCTGGCTACACCTACAACTTTGATGACTCAACGAAATACTACCTGATGTGCAAAGATGCAGAACGCGGACTCGGTGAAGGCGTGCTCTACCAGCGCACGGCTTCCGGTGTGGCTTGGAAGCCATGCCTGACAGACGAAGTGCTGAGCGACTCTGCGGCATGGTATATGGAATACAATGCTAAACTCGGTTACTACATGTTCAAGAATGTATCCACTGGCCGCTACCTGTCGCACGCTTCTGGCATTATGGCTAAAAGCCTCAAAACTCCTACCGCCAATGAGCGTTTCCAACTGATGCCAGACCGCACTGATGTGAAATTGGGCACAGGGAAGAAAGCCATCACCACACATGGCTATTGGTTCACTTGGAAAAACGACGAATTTAAGGCGATGAACGCCAACGCCATCAATGCACGCAACGGCTATGGCACACTGTCTCAAGCCACCTTCGACTTTAGCGATGCTGCCACCAAGCAACAGTGGATTATCATCAGCGAGGACGAACTGGAGGCTTATCAAGCCTATGCCGTAGCAACAGGCATCCGCGCCATTGCCGTCGATGACTCAACCTTGAATGGCGACAAGAAGGTGGTGGGCATTTACACCACGGGCGGCATCCAGCTGCAAGCAACGCAGAAGGGCTTCAACATCATCAAGTACAACGATGGTTCCAGCAATACAATTTATGTGAAATAGAATGACACACAGACTAATATCCCTGATGGCATGCGCACTCTTGTGCATGCCATCTTTTGCAAAAAAGAGTGCAGACCTTTGGCCTGACGGAACAGAGATTGGCACATGGTTCAAGCAAACCACCCCTGTAGAGGTGGCGGCATTAGGCAAGCAATACCGTGTGACAGATTATGGCGTAGTGAACGATGGACGCATCCACACGGCGGAGATGCAGCAACTCATCGACAAAGTGGCAGCAGAAGGTGGCGGTGTCGTCGTTGTGCCCGAAGGAACCTATATGACAGGGGCACTCTTCTTCAAGCAGGGTGTACACCTGCACCTCTACGACGGTGCCACACTGATGGGCAGCAATGACCCGAGCGACTACCCCATCCTGAAAACCCGCATGGAAGGAGAAACGTGTCTCTACTATGCCGCCCTCATCAATGCGGACGGGTTGGACGGATTCACCATTTCTGGCAAAGGAACAATAGACGGCAACGGCTACACCTATTGGAAACACTTCTGGGAGCGACGCAGCTGGAATCCTCGCTGCACAAACAAAGACGAACAACGCCCACGCTTGGTGTATGTGAGTAACAGCAAGAACGTACAGATTGACGGTGTGAAGCTCCAAAACTCAGCGTTCTGGACAACACATATTTATAATAGCGAAAACGTCAAGTTGCTCCGCCTTCACATCTATTCGCCAGCAGCACCCGTGAAAGCACCAAGCACTGATGCCATCGACCTCGATGTGGTGAAAAACATCCTCGTGAAAGACTGCTACATGAGCGTGAACGATGACGCAGTTGCCATCAAAGGCGGCAAAGNTCCTTATGCCGACTATTGGCGCACTCCCTACCCCACTATCGACATGGACCAATTTCCCGAAATGGTGGGCGATGGTGGCAATGAGAACATCCTCATCGAGGACTGCGAATACGGCTTCTGCCACGGCTGCTTGACGCTGGGCAGCGAGTCTGTCTATGACCACAACATCGTCCTGCGCCGCATCAAGGTGAACAAAGCGAACAACCTCCTCTGGTTGAAGATGCGCCCTGACACGCCACAACAATATGAGTATGTGACCGTAGAGGACATAGAAGGGAATGCAAAGAATTTCATTCTTGTGGCTCCATGGACACAATTCTATGACCTGAAAGGCAGAGAGAGTACCCCGATGTCATACAGCGACCACATCACCATGCGGAACATCACCTTTGACTGCGACGTGTTCTTCAACGTGAAGCAACGGGAAGAGCAGTACCACTTAAGCAACTTCACATTCGAGAATCTGAGCATTACAGCGACGAATGCGGATTTTCATCCTGAATATGTTGAAAATTTCACCATCAAGAATGTGAGAGCCGAAAAAAAGCAGTAACTTTGTGCCAACTTACATACTGAATAACTTTTCAGATTGAACATTTGACATTTTATTGATATGGATTGGTTGATTGAACTATTCACCTCTGGCGGTGGAGTCGCGCACACGGTCATTCTATATGCGCTCGTTATCTCGTTGGGTATATTTTTAGGCAATAAGATAAAAATCGGGAGCATCTACTTAGGCGTTACATGGGTTCTCTTCGTGGGCATTCTCGCCGGTGACCTCCTGATGCGTGGCGGCATTCAGGAAAACATTGGTGTACTGAACTTTATCCAAGACTTTGGTCTGATTCTCTTTGTGTTCAGCATCGGTCTGCAAGTCGGTCCTTCGTTCTTCACTTCGCTGAAACAGGGCGGTCTGAAGGCCAATGGCGTAGCAGCCGGCATCGTGATGTTGAACATCGCTGTCATGCTCTGCATTTACTACGGACTGCGCAATGTCATTCCAGCGGTAGATAATCTGCCCATGCTGGTAGGAACGCTGTGTGGTGCAGTCACTAACACACCAGGCTTGGGTGCTGCGAATGCCGCGTTAGACCAAATCAACCAGATTCATCCTTTCAAGAATGGTGTGCCAGTCATTGCNAANGNCTATGCNNGNGCCTACCCTTTAGGNGTAGTTGGCATCATCGGCAGCATCATCTTGATTCGTTTGATNTTTAAGGTAAACTTTCAGAAAGAGGAAGAGCACTTCAACAAAAGGAACAACCATGAAGCCGTGAAGCCACACCTCATGACCATAAAGGTGTTTAACCCCGCCATCGCCGACAAGACCATCCTGCAAGTGCGAGGCTTCATCGGGCGTGACTTCGTATGCTCGCGCATGCTCCACCAAGGTCATGTCGTTGTACCGACGAAGGAGACCCTGCTGAACGTAGATGACAAACTTTATATTGTCTGTGCCGAAGAGGATGCAGCCGCCATCATCGCGTTCATCGGTCCCGAAGTGCAGGTGGAATGGGATGAGCAGGATGTGCCCATGGCATCAAAGAAACTCACTGTCACCAAAGAAAAAATCAACGGAAAGACATTGGGAAGCCTGCACTCCAGTTCCATGTATGGTGTCAACGTCACTCGGCTCTACCGTTCTGGTATCGAGCTGTTTGCAAGCCCCAGTCTCATTCTGCAAATGGGAGACATACTGACAGTCGTAGGGCCAGAAGATGCAGTAGAGCGTTTTGCCAACAGAATTGGTGACAAGAAACAGCAACTTGACAAACCCAACCTGCTCACCTTGTTCCTTGGCATTCTCGTCGGCATCATCTTCGGCATGCTGCCCATCAGCATTCCAGGCATGTCAATGCCCGTGAAGTTAGGCTTGGCAGGTGGTCCACTCGTCATCGCTATCCTGTTGGGACGCTTCGGCTACAAGCTCAAGCTGGTGGCATACACGACCAACTCTGCCTCGTTCATGATTCGAGACATCGGTTTGGTGCTCTTCTTGGCAAGTGTCGGCATCAAAGCAGGCGGAAACTTCGTTGACACAGTCATAAACGGTGGCATTCATTATGTGTGGATAGGTTTTCTCATCACGGTCATACCGCTGATTGTAATGGGAGTGTATGCGCGCATCAAGTGGAACATGAACTACTTCCTCCTGATGGGTATTATGAGCGGTGCGACCACCGACCCACCAGCATTGGCATTCAGCACAGCGACAGCCAATAACGGCATCCCATCCGTGGGCTACTCCACCGTGTATCCTCTATCCATGTTCCTGCGCATCATTACCGCACAAATCATTATACTCCTGCTATGCAGTTAGACACTCATCTACTGACAGAAACCTTCTTGCAGTCAACAGACTTACCGCTGTTGGCTGCATTTGTACTGGGCATACTGGTAGCCCTCAACCCCTGCCAACTGACCATCAGCATCTCCGCCCTCGCCTACGAGTACCGCAACGGGAAAAGCCTCTCAGACGGCATCGTGTATGCACTGGGCAGAACACTCACCTACACCATCATGGGCTGGGCAACCATGTGCCTCATTGGCGGAGGCAGCAACATAGCCAGCGTACAACGCGTTCTCTCCAAGGCTGAAATAGCTGTCCCGTACATACTGACAGGCCTTGGCATCTATCTCATCATCAGAGCCTTCCACCATCACCACCATGACGGAGAGCACTGCCACAACAGCGGAAGAATCATCAAGCGGAACGGTCCATTAGGCTCACTGATACTGGGCATGACATTGGCTCTGGCTTTCTGCCCCGAAAGCGCCATCTTCTACTTCGGCATGATGATTCCGCTGAGCATCACTAGCCATGTAGGCGCAGCCGTCCCCCTCGTCTTTGGAATATCCGCCAGCATCCCCGTCGTGGTGATGGCATGGCTGATACAGAAGGCACTGAACGGGGCAGAAAAGTTCAGCCACAGCTTTGAGCACTTCCAACAATGGCTGAATGGCATTACGGGCCTGCTCTTCATCAGCATCGCCATCCTCCTATTCATAGGAATTTGAAGAATAAAATCACTTTTAAGAGATAAAACCAGCGTAAAGTGAGATATTTACGCTATCTTCGCACTCAAATCACACGTCTGGCATCAGCACCACACACAAATTAGGCTTATGACCGAGGAAGAGTTACACAACAGGCATGAAGAGTATTCGGGGAAAAGCGCCCTGGAGCTTATACGAGAGCTTCTCAAACTGCTCCTTCTGCTGCTATGGAGATTTCTGATATGGCTCATCAAGAAGTTCCTCAAAGGTGTGCTGTGGTGCATGCAGACAGCCGAAAAGAGCTGGGATCGACTCAACAACTGGTGGCATGACAACAACACCCAAGAGAAAGTCGCGAAAATCAGGGCGTGGCTGAAGAGGGCCGCCAAGACCTTCGGACGCTGGTGTTTCAAAGCAGGGAAAGCCACCCTCAAAGGTCTCCTCATAGGACTTTTAGCCACAGGACGTGGCATTGTCATTGCAACCAAGGCCACAGGCAAAGGACTCGTCATAGGCATCAAGGCAACCATCCAAGGCATCATCCACCTGCGCCCCACCATCAAGAAGATAGGGCAACTGATTGTGGCAGGCTTCTGGACCACCTTTGCCGGCATAAAACGCTGGAAACGAGGGATGAAACTGTCCCGCATCCGCCGAAAGCGTGCCTACGAAGCGTTCAAGAGAAACGGCGGCATGAAAGGTGTCATCATCAACTCCACACGCAACGTCAGAAGCAACATCGAACGCTTCATGGAAGAAGACCAAGAAGAAGCCGCCCCTGATGCTGTGACAGAAGACGACATCATGGAAGAAGCACTTGAAGCCGGCGCCAACGACGGCAAGAAGTCCATGAAAATAGGAAAGACCTTCATGGCACACGCAAAAAACTTCATGGACGTGGAATAAAACAAGAAGCACCAAAACGGACAAAAAATCACCTCCGTATGCGATACGCTGCCACAGCCTCAAAATCGGCGTCCCCGACTCCGACCGACCGATGTCCCCGACTCCGACCAATCGGAGTCGGGGACATCGTTTTTTGTGCCCTTTTTGAGAAGATTGTTCCATACCCCCGATTGATTCTGTTGCCAACCCCGTTCGAGACACACCATGCACAACGGAAGACCATGCCCCTAACAAGATGTTTACATCAAAAGGTTAGGGCAAAATAAGCATAGAAGAAGCACCAAAAACAAAAAAATCACACTCTTTTGATAAAAAAAGCGACATTTGTAGCGCACGAAATAAAAAAAAGCACTACTTTTGTCTCCCGAACTACGGTTGGATTACGTTTTGGCGTTCCAGCCGACATACAAATGAAGAACCTCCGTCGGCGGTTCGGTGGAGCGTTTCAGTACAAATCAACTCAACCGCGAGAACTATACTGTCAACCATGAAGAGCAAAGTTGCAGCAGGCATTATCGCCATTCTTATTGGTGGATTAGGCATCCATAAATTCTACCTCGGGAATGTACTTCCGGGCATCGTTTACATTCTTTTTTCTTGGACCGGCATCCCAGGCATTCTTGGTCTTGTAGAAGGAATTGTGTATCTGACCGATAGCGAAGAGCGTTTTCAGGAGCGTGTGGAGGCTAAACGCTTTTTCTTTTAAGGCATTTCCTACTGAGACATAAGCCACAGGAGGGGTGACAATAACAGAAGGCGGTAAAAGAACTGCACACTGGAGGTATGACCACAAGAATAACTAAAAAATAAATATAATCTATGGAAGTAAAGAAATCCAAAAAAGCTGACCTTGAAGGCACCAAAAGTACCGGATTGCTCATCGGCTACATTGTAGCACTTGCCGCAATGTTTGCAACTTTCGAATACACAACTCGAGAGTATGAGGAGACTGATGTCGTTTATTCCACCTCTTCATTCGTTNCTGANGAAGAGGTGATTCCTATCNCACAGNCTATCTTTACAGCTGCTCCNCCTCCACCAGCCGATGCCCCACAGGTGGNGGAAATCCTTGACATTGTGGACAACAATGAAGAGATTGTGGAGGAGAAAATTGAAACTTCGGAATCTACTACCGAAGCCATTTCGGNTCCTGTCTCTCATGTTTCAGGTCCAGTGATGGNAGGTCCNCCAGCACCTGTACAAGAGGAAGGTGACGAAGGAGAAATCTTTGAGGTTGTGGAACAGAACCCCATGTTCCCTGGCGGAGACGCTGCTCTCATGAAGTATCTGCAAAAGAACCTGAAGTACCCCGCACAAGCACAGGACAATGGCATCCAAGGCCGTGTCATGGTGCAGTTCGTGGTGAACAAGGACGGTTCCATCGTAGAGCCAAAGATTATTCGCCCTGTAGACCCATCGCTCGACAAAGAAGCCATTCGTGTGGTATCCTCGATGCCGAAGTGGACACCAGGAAAGCAGCGTGGCAAGAATGTGCGTGTAAGATTCACACTTCCTGTAACATTCCGCCTCCAGTAAGCCAACACATCCCTATAGTGTCGCACAGTATAGCATATTGTGCGACATTTTTATATACTTATCATCTACCGATATATGTACACCATCCCCGAACTCACCGAAAGCATAAACCGCGGAGTTGAGAAGATTTCGTATCACGCTGAGCCACAGCACCTCTACGCCCCCATCCAATATATTTTGTCTATTGGCGGCAAGCGGATTCGCCCGTTGCTGATGCTCATGGGCTACAATCTCTACCAAGACAAAGTGGACGACATCCTCAACAACGCGTTGGCACTGGAGACATACCACAACTTCACCTTGTTGCATGACGACCTGATGGACAAGAGCGACATGCGCCGCGGAAATCCGACCGTACACAAGAAATGGGACGAAAACACTGCTATCCTCTCTGGCGACACGATGCTCATCATGGCCTATCAGCTGTTCAATCAAGGTGTCAGAAATGCCGAGGCATGGACGGCTTTCATCGACGCAACCCTCGGAGTGTGTGAAGGGCAGCAATATGACATAGATTTTGAGACACGCAAAGATGTTAGCGAAGCGGAATACATGGAGATGATTCGCCTGAAGNCCNCCCTGTTGTTNGGTTATGCNCTAAAAATCGGCGCCATCTTAGGCGGCGCAGACGCAGAGGACCAGGAAAACCTNTATGCCTTTGGCGAGAAGATNGGACTTGCCTTCCAGTTGCAAGACGACTGGCTCGATGTGTATGGCGACCCGACGAAGTNCCAGAAGAAATTAGGCGGCGACATCGTTGACAACAAAAAGACGTTCATGCTCATCAACGCTTACCGATTAGCCGATGACACCCAAAAAGCCGAACTCAACAAATGGATGTCAGCAAGGGACTGCCAAGAAGCGGAGAAAATCGCAGCAGTTACACATATATATAATATAGTGGGGATTGACCGCCTCGTCCAGAAGAAAATCGAAGACATCTTCGCCCAAGCACTTTCTTGCTTAGAGAAAGTGAAAGTAGAGAACTCGAAGAAAGCAGAGCTCCGTCTCTTTGCCGACAAGCTCCTTGGACGACAATACTGACAGCACCATCACAACGTATGATTGACACCCACGCACATCTTGACGGGCTTGAGTATGCCGAAGACTTAGATGACGTTCTGCTCTGCGCCAAGGAAAACGGAGTGAGAGGCATCATGATTCCAGGTATATGCCACAAAGACACGCCTCACCTTCTGGACATCTGCCGCGCACATGCAGGATACCTGTGCCCAATGATAGGTCTGCATCCCGAAAACATTCTGGACGAGGACTATCACCAAGCCCTCATCGCGCTCGAACGCATCCTCCAAGACTCCCTGCAAGCAGCAGAGAAATCCCCCGATTCCGCCACGCCCATCATCGGCATCGGCGAAGTGGGTCTCGACTTCTATTGGGACGATACGCACAAGACAGAACAGATAGAGGTGTTTGAACAACAAATACAATGGGCGGAGAAGTACCACTTGCCGCTGATGATTCATGCACGGAATGCGCATAACGAACTCATCGAAGTGATGGAACGACACCGCAGCAGCCAACTCTCAGGCGTATTCCACTGCTTCACAGGCACAGCACAAGAGGCAACGGCACTACTCTCCTTCCCCAACTTCATGTTAGGCATCGGGGGAGTTTTGACATTCAAGAAAAGTACACTCCGCGAAGTCGTCAAGGAAGCCATTCCACTCACAAGAATCGTGTTAGAAACAGATGCACCTTACATGACGCCCGTCCCCCACCGAGGACAAAGAAACGAAAGCGCATACGTCAGATTAGTAGCCGAAATGCTCGCAGATATTTACGGAATCGAATTTGACAAAATTGTGCATCAAACAACGGAAAATGCACTGAAAGTTTTCCAAAAAGCGACTTTTTTCAACAAAAATCAAAAGTTTCCGCCGAATTACTTCAATTGAAAAGAAAAAAATCCCTATTTTTGTGACCAATTATGGAATGCCACTTGGCATTAAGTACCAAAACACCTTATAAAAGGAATATACATAGATTCTGTCCAAGGAGAGATGCTCGAGTGGCTGAAGAGGCACGCCTGGAAAGCGTGTATGCGTCAAAAGCGCATCGGGGGTTCGAATCCCCCTCTCTCCGCAAGGACGCCCCCAAGGGGCGTTTGTTGCCAGAAACCACGGCAACCAGACCTATTCACAACGAAAAGATAGAAACTACATAATTTATTAATCTTAAAATTTTCAAGACAATGAAAAAAATTTTTGCAATCATTGCATTGATGGGTGTGTTTACATTCGGTATGACACAGTCAGTTTCAGCCCAGGACGAGGCAGTAGATTCTGCAGCAACTGAGCAGGTGGATTCAGTAGCATTGGATTCTGCGGCTGCTCCAGCAGTAGATGAAGAACCTGTAGCGTCAGAGCCAGTAGAAACTGGTATGTACAAGAACATCAAGACAAAGTTCATCGAGGGTGACGCAGGCTTCATGGCGCTCGTTGCTATCGCCCTTATCCTCGGTCTTGCTTTCTGTATTGAGCGTATCATCTACCTCGCACTCTCTAAAGTGAATACTGTAAAGCTCATTGAAGACGTTGAGAACGCTCTCATCGGCAAGGGTGACCTCGAAGGTGCAAAAGCTATCGCACGTGACACTCGCGGTCCTATCGCTTCTATCTTCTATCAGGGTCTCACTCGTATGGAAGACGGTGCTGACGCAGTGGAAAAGTCAGTTGTTGCTTATGGCGCAGTTCAGGCTTCTAAGCTCGAAAGCGGATGCTCTTGGATTACCCTCTTCATCGGCATGGCTCCATCTCTCGGATTCTTGGGAACTGTGATTGGTATGGTGCAGGCATTCGACGACNTCCAGGCTGNAGGTNACATCTCTCCAACAGNCGTTGCNGGTGGTATGAAGGTGGCTCTGTTGACNACAATCTTCGGTATCGTCGTAGCNNTNATCCTTCAGGTGTTCTACAACTACATCCTCGCTGAAATCGAAGGTCTTACCGCTAAGATGGAAGACTCCACTATTNCTCTCCTTGACATCGTTNCAAAGTACAACAACAAGAAATAAGCGGCAGACGGAACACTTCCGAACATTCGCCTAACATTTCTTGAATCAGTCAACACATTAACTAAATAAAAGGAGAATATAAAATGGAGAATACACAAGTAATAAGCGCACAAGACAAGGTGGAGAAGATTTCCAAAATCACGCTTTGGGCACTCATCGGTGTGTCTATCCTCGTGATGGCTCTCTTCCTGCTTGTTGGCTACAACACTCCTTATGAGGAGAATCNCAAGTTCGTGANNCCNNAACNGACCGNCCNCCTTATCATTTNGNCTTATGCCCTTATCANCCTGACAGCCATAGCCACAGNGGCAGCAGTCATCTATGGCTTCGTCAATGGCGGCAACAAGTCCAAGAATGAGGATGTTGGTATGGCAAGTAAGGCTGGTCTTATCGCATGGGGCACATGCCTCGCCTCAGTAGTGATTGGCATCATCGTCGGCATCAGCAACAAGAACGAGTTGCTTGTTTACAACACCAACGACCATGCAACCCCAACAGACATCATCCTGACAGACACTTCAATGATTGCCATCCTCGTTCTGACGATTGTAACTATTGCAGCAACCGTCTTCAGTATGGCAACCAACAAGAAGTAAACCACTTTAACTCAGAGCAAATAATATGGGAAAGAAAAGAAAAATGCCAGGACTGAACACCAGTTCTACAGCCGACATCTCATTCATGTTGCTCATCTTCTTCCTTGTAACAACATCAATGGACACCGACCAAGGTCTGGGACGTACACTGCCCAAACCACCAGAGGATGACCAGTTGAACAACGAAATCAAAGTCAAGGAACGTAACATTCTCAACATCCGTATCAACAAAGACAACTACGTGATGATTGGTGAAGACTACGCCACACTTGATGACGTGAAGGAGAGAGCTAAAGAGTTTATCCAAAACGTTGAAAACAAGCCCAACCTGCCTGAGCTCAAAGCCAAGAAAATAAAAGGTCTTGGCAAGACAATGATGGTGACAGAAAACCACGTTATCTCAGTTCAGACAGACCGTGGCACAGACTATGGAGTCTATTTTGCCGTTCAGGATGCCCTCGTGGCAGCCTATAACGAACTGCGCAATGAGTTAGCCAAGCAGGAATTTGGTCTCAAGTATGAGTTCTTGACGGAAGACCAAAAGAAAGCTATTCGTGAGGTCTATCCACAGAAGATATCAGAGGCAGAACCAAAGAAATATGGAGGACAACAGTAATGAGCAGATTTAACAAAGGTGAAGGCAGAGAAATGCCCGAGATGAACACCTCATCTCTTCCTGACTTGATTTTCACAATCCTGTTCTTCTTCATGATGGTAACAACCATGCGTGAGGTGACATTGAAGGTAAAGTTTGAAAAGCCAGTCGGTACTCAGCTTGAGAAATTGGCTCGTAAGTCTTGTACTTCATTCATCTACATTGGTCAGCCAACAGATGCTTTGAAAGCCCAATTCGGTACAGGTTACCGCATTCAGCTGAACGACAAGTATGCTGAAGCTCCAGAGATTTACGACTACGTGATTTCTGACCGTGGTGAACTTCCCGAGGCCGACAAGCCTTTCTACACTATCTCGTTGAAAGTGGACCACCACACTCCAATGGGTATCATCACCGACGTGAAGCAGGTGCTCCGTAAGGCNTATGNCCTCAAGATTGTNTACTCAGCCAACAAGCAGCAGTAAGNACATTACATATCATAATAGTTATAAAGAAAAAGCGACTCACTTTATGAGTCGCTTTTTCTTTATAAGTAACTTGACAAATGCAGAGTTTAACCAGATGGAAACCAACAAAGAAGCAGATATTCTCATGTGTTTGTTACATAAACAAGTATTTTCTTTCATTATCAATCAAAAAGCCTTACCTTTGCAATGCTTCATCCATGCCGTGCCGTCTATCCTAAGGCGGAACGGACGGGAAGGGAGCACTACATTTTAAGAATGCGTTTGCTTGACGCTTTGTTTTTGGTTTCTTTGAACCTGAGAAATTCAAAACTTGTAAACAAAAACAATGCAGAGGTAGATGCTACGGGTAGGTGTATAACTGTCCCCGTTGTGTGCATAGAGGGGTGCATAGCCTCCCTCTCGCACACTTTGGGGGTGTTACTATATACCAACGGCGTGGGTGTCAGTTCTGTTTATTTTTTGCAAGGGTTTTCTCAGGACCTAAAGAAACGGATAAGCAGAAGCACAGATACCCCGCTTTCTTTTTTGTAGCTGGCAAAAAACAAATCAGTCTGATTATGGGTATTTGGCAGACATACAGAAAACAATAATGAAAAACAGAATTATTGAACTGGATTACCTCAAAGGTGTACTCATCTTGATTATGGTAGTTTTCCATCTTAAACCCATCGAGGATGGCTATCCGCTTTGCTATGCCGCCGTTTACACTTTTCACATGCCAGCATTCTTGATTATTTCTGGCTATTTGGCTAATGTGGAGAAAAGTATAAAAGAGTTCTCATGGGGTATGATGCGATTGCTTGTTCCGTATGTCCTGTTTTCGATTGTTTACATTGTCATGCTGTTCTTTTTAGGACAAAAAATGCATACAAAGAATACCATAGATGAACTTAGCATCACAAGTGTTATCTGTACAGTTTTTACACATCCAAGAGGTCCTTATTGGTATCTTCACACACTAATCATTAGCACATGGGTATATTATCTGTCATACCGTATTCTCATGTTTAAAAAAATGACAGCATTAGTAATAACAGGCGTTTTGCTGTACGGACTTACCTTGCTGCATAGCGGTTTGGAATGGAGCAATGCTATGTATTTCCTTCTGGGCATCTATGTTTTTAGAAGCGGAAAGACCTTCACAGAGATGATTCCACCCTCGTATCTTACCCTTTTGGCATTAGTGATATTGTTCTCTTCAAGTGACAATTACCACCGTGGCTCGTTGGTCGGAATTGTCATTACACTATTGGTTATCAGTTTTTTGTTAGCGACATATTCACATTGTCCCAATCATCTCAAAAGATTCTTTTTCTATACAGGCCACAACTCATTGAGTATCGTTGTGTTTGCCCCTATCTTTACCGCAAGTACTAAAACCTTTATACCGATATTCAAGTTTGACCCAACTGCAATTTGCTATACAATTTGTGCATTGAACTTTACTGTTGCCGGCTGTATGCTGTGTGCATGGCTATCAGATCAATTACATATCAGTAAATACATTTTTTGCAAAGAGCACATATATACTAAATTTTAATAATCACCTGTTGATTATATTAAATGAGTAAGTTGCTATACCCCGAAGGATATCCTTCGGGGTATAGCAACTTATTGAATTGTACCTCACACTCCATGGCAAAAATCAACGAAAGCAATAATCCATTGGCATCACCAACTGCATGATACATCCTCATGGTGAAGACCGTCCATCAGAAGCACTCATGCACAGAAAAAACACCAGCAATATAACCTGAAAGGAACGTAATATGCTCAAAACGCACAGATGGAGTTTATCGTAAAATGATACCCCAAAAGCTGCGCTTGACGTGGACATCGCCGTGAATCAACCACGTCAGAAAACGGTCACCCCACCCTTTTCATCAAGCAGGTTTTTCTCGGCAGATGCACAAGCACAAACTTGATTGAAGACAGCTCGCTCCACTCAAATTGTCAAACCATCAGACGTACAACGCAGAGCGGATGCCGAGAGGCTTTCCTGCTCCGTGCAGGAAGACCGTCCTTCCCCGTGCAGGAAAACTTTCCTGCACGGGGAAGGAAAACGGAAGGAAAGACGATGGCATGAGGATGATTGAGGATACCAAAGAATAAGAAAGAATAAGGGCGAAAACAAATAGGGAAACAGCACGCAGAACGTGTATGCATCACGGTTGAAGCGCATCGTCATCCCAGTCGATGCGCTCCTCAATCTGGTCGAAACGAATGTCGCCCGAGAAGCCTATGCGGTGAAGGACACGGCAGAGGATGGCTTGTTCGCTGGGTGAGAGGGCAAGCACGCCTTTGCGACGCTCATAGAAGGGGTTGCGAGTGTAGATGGAAAGGCATTCGGCACGGAAACACCTGAACTGCTCGACGGTCATCCGACGCTCCATTCCGATGAATCCACGCGCATAAGTGACGGTGCGGTTCTTGCGGTAGAAGGGACATGCAGGGTCTCCTTGCGGGGTCGCTTCGGGATGAGCCGTAAGGTTGGGATTGATGATGTTGACGCTCTGTACACTGTCTGGCACCAGACGCATGGCTATCTGGCGCAGACAAGTAGCACGCCAAGGGCAATCTCCGTTTGTGCAGAGCTGAAACTGCAGAGGCACTTCGCCGAAATTCGTGATGGTCATAGTATTCTGTTTTGGGAGGTTTAGGTTTGTTGCTATTGGTTGGCAAAGTTAGGGAAAATGTTTGGATATGTCAATCTTTTCATGTACTTTTGCAAACAGAATTGAAATTCGGACACAATGAAACAATATCTCAATCTGCTCGACCGCATTCTGACGGAGGGTGTGGAGAAGGGTGACCGCACAGGCACAGGCACCGTCTCGGTGTTTGGCAACCAGATGCGCTTCAACTTGGCTGAAGGCTTCCCTTTGCTGACGACGAAGAAGCTGCACCTGAAGTCTATCATCTACGAGCTGCTATGGTTCTTGCAGGGCAACACAAACGCCAAGTGGCTGCAGGACCGCGGGGTGCGCATCTGGAACGAGTGGGCCGACGAGGATGGCGACCTCGGTCATATCTATGGCTACCAGTGGCGTTCTTGGCCCGACTACAATGGCGGACACGTAGACCAAATCAGCGAGGTGATTGACCAAATCAAGAACAATCCCAACTCGCGCCGTCTCATTGTGTCGGCATGGAACGTGGCGGACATTCAGAACATGAACCTGCCTCCGTGCCACATCCTGTTCCAGTTCTACGTGGCAAACGGGAAACTGAGTTGCCAGCTCTACCAGCGGAGTGCGGACACGTTTCTGGGCGTGCCGTTCAACATCGCCTCGTATGCGCTGCTGACCATGATGGTGGCGCAGGTGTGCGACTTGCAACCTGGCGATTTCGTCTATACCACGGGCGATACGCACCTGTATCTCGACCACATCGAACAAGCAAAGTTGCAGTTGGCGCGTGAGCCTCGTCCGCTGCCGAAGATGAAGATGAACCCGAATGTGAAGAGCATCTTCGACTTCCAGTATGAGGACTTTGAACTGACGGATTACGACCCACACCCACACATCAAGGCTACGGTAAGCGTCTGATTGGCGCTCCGCCCTTTGGATTGGAAATGTACAAAACGATTCACCACCAACTTACATCACAAAGATGATTTCCATTATTGTAGCAATCGCCAAGAACAGGGCGATTGGCTCGGAGAACAAACTCATATATTGGTTGCCCAACGACCTGAAACGATTCAAGGCACTGACCACGGGTCACACCATCATCATGGGCAGACGGACATTTGAGAGCCTGCCCAAAGGGGCATTGCCCAACCGACGGAACATCGTGCTTTCGCGCAACGGTAAGGCCGAAGATTTTCCTGGGGCTGANCTNTACCCCAACCTCGATGCNGCTTTGGCTTCGTGTGAGNGCGAGGTATATANCATTGGTGGAGCATCGGTTTATCAGGAAGCACTGCCAAAGGCTGACCGTCTGTGTCTGACCTGCATTGACGATACACCAGCGAAGGCTGACACGTTCTTCCCTGAGATTGACGCGGAGGAATGGGTCGAGACCTTCCGAGAAGAGCATGAGACAGACGAGAAACATGCGTACAGGTATGCTTTCGTAGATTTAGAGAGGAAAGCATGAACCTTCCGCACGACTTTCAGCAGACAATGATTGAGCACCTCGGCAAGGACGCATACGAACAACTTGCCAAAGCACTTGCGTTGCCTGCACCGACAAGCATACGACTCAACCGAAACAAGACAAAGGCGGAAAAACTACCCCTGCTGACCGAAGCCGACAGCGTGCCTTGGTGCGCAGATGGCTTTTATCTCAAGGAGCGTCCGCAGTTCACCTTCGACCCACTCTTCCACGCTGGTTGTTACTATGTGCAAGAGGCATCGTCCATGTTTCTGTCACATGTGCTGAAACACCACATACAAGCACCCGTGGTGGCTCTTGACCTATGCGCTGCGCCAGGCGGAAAATCGACCCTCATGCTGTCACAACTACCCGAAGGATCGTTGCTCATTGCTAACGAAGCAATGCGTCAACGCTCTAATGTCTTGGCAGAAAACATCAGCAAGTGGGGCAACCCGAACTGCATCGTGACGAACAACTTCGCCGAAGACTTTCAGGCTTTCGGCAACGTGTTTGACCTCATTGTATGCGATGCGCCCTGCTCGGGCGAGGGGATGTTCCGCAAGGACCCTGACAGCATCGGCGAATGGAGCCTCGCTAACGTGGACACCTGCTGGCGACGTCAACGCGACATCGTGAGCAACATCTGGCACACACTCAAAGAAGGGGGACTCTTCATCTACAGCACCTGCACATACAATTCCTTGGAAGACGAGGAAAATGTGGCGTGGATAGCCCACACTTTAGGAGCGGAAGTGCTGTCATGCCACCCCATGAACAGCTGGGGATTGACCGAAACGAACACGCATTTCTATCCGCATCAGGTAAAGGGCGAAGGCTTCTTCATCAGCGTAATGAGGAAGACATCAACCGAGAGCGGTGAGGGTGTGCTCCATCGGAAGAGGAAGGATAGAGGAAGAACAGGAAGGTCTGCGGCAAAGACTCCTGCAGAACTGAAAGGGTGGCTGACCAACGTAGAGACGTTCACCATTGCAGAAGACAACGAGGTGTTCCGAGCTTTCCCCACGGCACACACAAACCTCTATCAACTGGCTAAGAANACNTTGAAGGTGGTGTCGGCTGGCATCNAACTTGCCTCCANNAANGGCAAAAACCNGCANCCCAGCCACAGCCTTGCCATGAGCAACANCCTCAACACAACGGCNTTCCCCACCATCGAAGTGGAAAAGCAGCAAGCCATTGCCTATCTGCGCACCGAAGCCCTGCAACTGCCACCCGACACCCCACATGGCTATGTGCTCCTCACCTATCAGGGTCATCCCATCGGATTTGCGAAGAACATCGGCAATCGTGCCAACAATCTCTATCCCTCTGAATGGCGCATCCGAAGCAGTTACGCCCAATAAGCGCACAAGCGTAATTGTTCCCGCCGACAAACATGCCTAAGCACAAAACTTGCCGCGCTTTTTGGCTACAATCCTTTCCTATTTGGAGAAATTTGCTTACTTTTGNACATCAATACAATCGTGNAAACANGAAGACAGAACTTACCCTTGCCGTACCCACCAAGAAGCTATGGCAAATGCTTGAATACAAAGAAAACGCAGTCATCAAACTGGTCGATGCCAGCCTCATGGAGGAAATCCTCTCCAACGGCATTTTCGAGCACCGCAACCTGCTGGAAGACGACCCTTCCCACAAACAAATCATTCCTTATGCTGTGATTTGTTGTGGAGATGAAGTCTATCTGTTCCATCGCACCAAGAAACAAACAGAAACCCGTCTGCACAACCTTTACTCGTTAGGTGTCGGCGGACACATGAACCCTTACGGCGACAAGATAGACATTGCCTACATGCGTCACGAATTGGAACGCGAAATGAAGGAAGAAGTGCTGCTCCATGAGGACTGCTTTGTAGAATCAGTCGTGCCCGTCGGCTTCATCAACGATGACACCAACGAAGTGGGCAAAGTGCATCTGGGCGTGCTCTACCACATCAACCTCAACAATACCTCCATCGAAATCAATGAGAAAGAGAAGATGACAGGTCGGTGGGTCAAGAAGTCTGACTTGAAAGACTACTACCCGCAGATGGAATCATGGTCGAAGATATACGTTGACCTACAATCCCTGTAAGGTTTTTCGTGCTTCCTTCACCCTATATCGCATTTTTGTCGTACCTTTGCACAACGAGAAATAAGCAAATCAACACACATGAACTTATACGTTAGATATTTTGACCACGAGACGTTGGCGACTTCCGTAGATGAAGCCATGGCGTTCCTCCAAACGATTGAGGAAATCAAGATAGAAAGCAACGCAGCCGGTCGCATCGCTGCTTTTCTCCACTCTTCCAACCTTTTCCCCTTCCGTCTGAAAGTGAGCTTCTCCAACTATGTACTCTTTCTAAAGACCGATGCTGAGACTCTTGAACAATTCAAGAAAGACGAAATTCGGCGCAAAGAACAAAAGGCTGAACGCATCTCCCCAATCTCGGAACGCAAGAAGACCATCCTGGACACACTTAACGAAGAGAAAAGCGGATGGTGGGACACAGTGCTCACATTCAAGCGCGTCATCACTACCCCCGAGACAGGCAAGTGCAGGTACATTGACACTCGCTTCCATGTACGCCAGCATGCCCTCAGCGCCATGGATGCCTACAATCGCCTCATCAAGCACCTACAAGACCGCGCTGATGTCGATCCACGTTCACAGTTTCCATCGGCCAAGAGCAACAAGTTTGAATATACCTATCTTGGGGAAGAGTTACCCAAAGAAGAAGAGGGAAAGAACATCAACTAAACCTCTCATAGCAAAAACAAAGGCATCCATCGAATATGATATTCAATGGATGCCTTTGTTCTGTCTTCTACCACCAGCCAAAGATGAATAACCATCTAAATGAGTCCGTACAATCAGTTTCAAAAAATCATTCGTTATTCAAATAGAAAAACATAACACAACCAGAAACAAAATAGAGTTCCAATAGAAACTCTATTCTCCAAATAATTCGTATCTTTGCAGCAGGATAGGCAACTCAGCGGAGTACAGCCTATCCTATTGGGACATTTTAATAACAAGCGTTTGCTGTTTGTTCGGAATCACATTGAAACCTGAGAAACTTCAACCTGATTCAGCTAAAAACACGAATAAGTCAGACAAATGCCTGCGCGATAGCGTTGGCGTGACTTATCTGTTTTTAGCGGGCATTTCTCAGGGCCTCAATGTGAAGATAGGAGCGTCCACGCTTCTTTATGCTTCACATTGTCCGCCTTTTTGAGAAATCAGCCCGCCTCCGACAAGATAAGGCGACGCATAAAACTATTTGCAATGCAAGAAACCCGCTCTAATGTGCTGGCAACTGATATAGTATGTCAGCATAGTGGTGTATCGTATGGGGATGGGGCAAGAATCTGTTTCAACACACAAGGACACGACCCCTTCATTGATGTTTTGAAAGGATTATGTATTTTAATGGTTATCCTACGACACTGCATTCCTCCTCATTGGTACGATTTGTCATTGTTCGTCCTTTGGGGACAATCCGCAGTTCCTCTATTTCTGTTGATACAGGTGTTTCACACATATAAAAAGGATTTAAAGCAAGTCTCATTCAGCCCCTCTAAAATATGGAATCGGATATTTAAGCCTTTTCTTATTACAGAAATCATCATCATAACTGTGAAGATGATTGCAACAATTATCTTTAAGACAAACCTGAATATAACACCACTACTACATGGAGGTTATGGATTAGGGCACTACTATCCATACGTTTACATACAAATGGCATTCCTCCTACCTTTATGCACAAGCGTATTGAAGAAATGGAGCACAACAAAATCCATCATATTTTTCATCATACTTTCACAAGGCTACGAACTCGTATGCTGCCTCATCGACACTCCGACTTGGATATACACCCTACTGGCTTTTCGCTACATTTTCATCATTCCAATTGGCTACACACTCGCCACGAAAGGATTATGCATAAACAAAACAACAATCACGTTATCTATCATTAGCGCCGCATTCCTCCTCTTTTTCCGATACTCGTCCATTGACCTACACCCTCTATTCTATCAGAAGGGCTGGAAGTCATGTCATTGGATGTGCTACATCTTCATATGTTACTTGCTACTATTCTTGATACAAAAAGGCTACCAAAAAGCTATCAAGCACCACATATCTCTCACTTTCCTGGCAAAGCTCGGACAGTATTCATATGAGATATTTCTTTTCCAAATGTTCTATTTCGCCATCATACACAGACGACTGATGCTTTTGGTTTCAAATATCCCAGCCCCCACCAATGCGACAGATGCCCTTGGAATCATTATCGCAATAACACTATGCACCATTCCCGTTGTATGGTATAAAATGAGAATTAGAAGATAAAGTCATCGTCTTCTTTAGCCGCATCCTCCTGACGCTTGGATGCGGCTTTTTTTGTTTCCTCCTCAGGGTTGTATTCCTGCAATGTCGTACCATACGTGGTACGAAGCACACGGAATTCGGTGCGGCGATTCAACGCATTCAACACTTCCTGTTCCTCTTCCCCCTTGATGCCAAGAATGTAAGCCTCCGTCAGCGTGTCGTTCTCCTGCACCTCCACTTTAGGGTTGCCAGCCAACAGCGTTTCGACCAATTTTTTGGTGACGACTTTCGGGCGTGACTCTCCATATCCCACAGCTGTCAAACGGTCAGCAGCAATGCCATGCTGAATGAGATAGCGCACCACTGACTCGGCACGCCGTTGGGAAAGGCGTTGGTTGTAGGAATCGTTGCCTCGGTAGTCGCAGTGTGCCGACAGCTCAATGGTGATGTTCGCATTCTCGTTCATCATCCCCACCAACTTATCCAATGCATCGGTCGATTCGGGAGTAAGGTCGGCACTGTCGAACTCATAGAAGATATTGTCGATAAGCACAGGCACATTGATAGGTGGCAGAGGGAACTGGAGCGTATATTCCTCACTCTCCTCCGAAGCCTCCACGTGAATCTCATTCTTCACGTTCAAGTAGCCCTTACATGTACCCAAGAGTACATAATCCACACCAGGCTTCAGCACCTGCGTGAACGAGCCATCGCCTCTGACAGAGAGTTTCAAGTTCGTGCCATCATTGCCCACCATATAGACAAGCNCCTCGNNCAGTTNGTAGCCATCCTTCNCATACACCCATCCCGTCACCGTCTGGAGAATCTCAGGGCATTCAAACGAATAGATATGTTCCCATCCCCTACCATCGTTGCGCGATGAGCAAAAGTATCCTCGGTTATGTACCCCTTCAAACGTCATGCCGAAGTCATCAGCCGAAGAATTGAGCGGGAACTGCAAGTTCTCGACAATCGTGCCACGCATCGAGTCTTCACGAGCCACAAAAATGTCCAAGCCGCCCATGCCCGGATGCCCGTCGGAAGAAAAGTAGAAATCTCCATTCGGACGGAACGCAGGGAACATCTCATCGCCAGGCGTATTGATAGGGCGTCCCAAGTTCTCCANGCNCCCAAAGCCATTNCNAAGAATGCGTGTACGCCAAATGTCCAAACCACCCTCACCTCCAGGGAAATCGCTCACGAAGTAAAGCCACTCCCCGTCGGGGCTAACTGCAGGATGCGCATAAGAACTCAGCGTGTCGCGCGCAATATCGCATTTCGTCGGTTTTCCCCACGACGCATCGCTACGCTGCGACTTCCAAATCTCCGCAAAACGCGGATAATCAGGGTCGCTGGAGCATCGGGTGAAGTACATCGTCTTGCCATCAGGGCTAAGGCACGAAGCTCCCTCATCATACTCTGTGTTCACTTCACTCTCTATCACCTCCACAGGCTGCCATTTCCCTTGGTCATTCTTGCGAGTCGAGAACAAATCGCCAAACTTCAACCCCGTAATGCCCGAAATGTCATCACCTGACGCATCATTGCGCGTTGACGACAGCACCAGCACGTCCGCATCGTCACCCACCAGCATCGGGCTATAATCCGAACGCCGCGAATTGAACTGCGATTCTTTCTTCACCGTATATTGATTGGGCTTTGCCTTCCATTGCGGACCTAACTCACACGACAACAATCCGCTCCTCGCCAACTCGCTGCCTGGCTCCAATTCCAGATACGCCCTGAAATTCTGCTCCGCCTGCTTGTACTGCCCCACCTTTAACTGCTGACGCGCTAAATGCAAATAAACCAAACTATCAGGCATCTGATATCTGATGGCATTCAAGTATGCCACTATTGCCTTCTGCGTGTAGCCGATATGGCGGTAACACTCTCCCATCATGAAAGCCCTTACCGCCCGTTTATCCCTCTCTTTCGGCTTACACCGCGAGTACGACTTCTTGTAGTTAACACTTGCCGCATAGTACTCTCCAATGGCATAACTTTGTTCCGCCTTCTTGAACGCTATGCCCTCGTTGCTGCACGCCACCAAAACCCAAGCCGCTACTATATATATATATATGTGGAATCTCTCTCTTTTCATACTACTAAAAACGAAAAAAAGACTCCATTATTGTATGAAGCCTTTTTGAGAAATGAGAAGCACGAAGCAACTATGCCACCTCATAAAAGACTTTTCCCACCCTATCAATGTGCTCACCAATGGGTGTCCCCTTCTTCTTTGCATAATCCACCAAATCCACTGAATAGAGCAACCCCAAATCTTCTATCTCACACAAGATATCAAGCAACTGGCTATAATTGAGGTCATCGCCTATCACCGCTAAATCTACATCTGAACCTTCACGATAATTTCCTTTCGACCGAGAACCGAAAATCAGAACTTTCTTAATGTTCGGATGATAACGAAACACATCTTGCAGTTCTTTGACAACAGTATCACTCAATCCAAATTTCATAATTGCCGATAGGCTTTCTTTTGGGATAAAACAGCCAAATTCTCATCCAGTTTCTTCAACACAGGAGCGTATTCATCAAAAATCAATTCTATGATAGCACGAACCTCTTCTCCATCATATACATGCGTCAACTTATTCCGTGCCTTCATCATTCGCCNCCATCCNTCATGGTNAGAAANCAANCCNTCTTCAANCGCCATTCTCAATNTNCCATNCGGCCCCGCCATAAAGTCATAGCCCTTAAAAGTCAGCAAATCTTGCAGCACCTTCCATGCTAATTCAAGCGTGTATTCAAACCGCTGCACAAGTCCTTCCTGTTCCAATTCTGTCAAANCCTCCAAANGCCTANCCGCTTCCGTCACTTCAAGCAACCTTTGGCATGCTCTATGAAAGTTTGCATAGCGTTGAATCCAACGAATATCTGTTTGTGACTCCATAATCATACATCTTATCTGTTGCAAAGTTAATGTTTTCCCCTGGAATATCCAAACAAATGAACGATTTGATTTTCCCAATCCCGTCACGCCTGTTCAAACGGCAAGCGGTATGTGCAACCTTCTTGCCAGCGCGAACAACCATAAGCAGTACGCCCCTTGATGATGTGACCTTCCTTGCAGAGCGGNCAAGGCATGCCAATCACTTCGTCGGGATTGTGGGTCGCCTTGACCTCCTCGGTCGTTTTCCGAGCAGGTTTTCTGGGAATTGACNTNTTCTTCNGTTGNNAACCCGCAGGAACGTTAGAAGAGGCTGTGGTGCCTTNGGAATCAACAGGTTTACGCGTCTTCGTTTTCTTCAAGTCCTCTTCAGTCGTAACAGCCACATGACGATTAGAGTGGTCGTTGCGGACGGTGTTGATAATGTCGGTGACCATCTGTTTCAGCTCAGCAATGAAGGTCTGGGCATCGTACTGACGACGCTCAATCTCACGCAGTTTCTTCTCCCAAAGCCCTGTGAGTTCGGCACTCTTGAGGAGTTCCTCGTGGATGATGCCAATCAGTTCCACCCCCGTTGGCGTGGCGATGAGGTTCTTGCGTTCCTTGCGGATGTAGCGGCGTTTGAAAAGGGTTTCGATGATGGCAGCGCGAGTAGAGGGACGACCGATGCCGTTCTCCTTCATGGCATCGCGCAGTTCTTCGTTATCGACAAACTTGCCGGCTGTCTCCATCGCGCGGAGCAAGGTGGCTTCGGTATAGGGCTTGNGCGGTTNCGTCCACNTCNCTGAGAGCANAGGCAGGTGCNNNCCCTGCTCCCCCTTCTTNAAGAGCNNCAAAGAGCGGNCATCATCGTTAGCCTTACTCTCCTCGTCGTCAGCATTATCCACAGCATTCTTCTTATAAATGGCTTTCCATCCTTCCTCAAGAATGACCCGTCCGCTGGTGCGGAACAGAACTGCATCCGCCAGTGCAGGCTTCACTTCGCCATACACCGTTGTCGTCTCGAACTTGCAGTCGGGATAGAACACTGCGATGAAGGCACGGGTAACGAGGTCATAGACACGACGCTCCATGTCTGTGAGACTGATAGCAGGCACACCTGTGGGGATAATGGCATGGTGGTCAGTCACCTTAGAGGAGTCAAAGACCTTCTTCGACTTGGGGAGAGGCTTGCCTTCAAGGGGACGCGTGAACTGCTCATAGCCTCGCAGACCTCGGAGAGTTTGTGGGCATTTAGCATAGATGTCGTCACTGAGGAAAGTGGTGTCAACACGCGGATAAGTGGTGAACTTCTTCTCGTAGAGCGACTGAATCAGCTGGAGCGTCTGTTCGGCCGAGTAGCCAAACTTGCGGTTGCAATCCACCTGCAATGAAGTCAAGTCATACAGACGAGGCGGTGCTTCCGTTCCTTTCTTCTTTTGGATGTCGGTCACAATGAAAGGCAGCCCCTCGATGGAGCGCAGCACAGCCCTTCCCTCTTCCTCAGTAGTGTATTCCACCTGTCGGTAAATCGGTCCTTTTCCCTTGATGGTCTTGCCCTGCTCCGCCGCCGCTTTCACCTCGGCTGCATCCTCGGCCTCTGCCTCTTCGTCGTGGGCAATGGCAGTGAATTTAGTGTCGCGATACAGCGTGGAAAGCACCCAACTCTGCTTGGGGACGAAACGCTCAATCTCCTGCTGGCGACGCACAATGAGTGCCAGCGTGGGGGTCTGCACCCGTCCGATGGAGAGCACCTGTTTCTGTTGTCCATACTTGAGCGTGTAGAGGCGTGTGGCGTTCATGCCCAGCGTCCAGTCGCCGATGGCTCGGCAAAGCCCCGCCTCGTAGAGCGACTGGTATTCGATTTGGTCTTTCAGGCTGCTGAACCCCTCGCGGATAGCCTCCTCGGTCAGCGAAGAAATCCACAGCCGTTTGACAGGGCACTTCGCCCCAGCCTTCTGCATGACCCAACGCTGAATCAGCTCACCCTCCTGCCCGGCATCGCCGCAGTTGATGATGCCGTCCGCCGCCTGCATGAGTTTCTCAATCGTGGCAAACTGCCGCCGCACCCCTTCGTCGTTCTTCAGACGAATGCCGTAGCGTGCAGGAATCATCGGCAAGTCCCACAAGTCCCAACGCTTCCAACGGGGATTGTACTCATCAGGCTCTCGCAACTCGCACAAATGCCCGAACGTCCACGTGACCTGATAGCCGTTGCCCTCGATGTAGCCTTGCTTCATGTCTCTGGCACCCAACACATTGGCTATATCGCGCGCCACACTCGGTTTCTCCGCAATACAAACAATCATCGTCCTCGCTGTTGGTCGTGCAGTTCCTTTGCTTGTCGCAAGATGTCGCTGGCAAAGATAAAGTCTTCCAGTTTCTTGTTCTTGGCATCCATAATCCCCTTGTTGTTGCCCTGCCACTCGGCACGCCCCTCGCAGATGAAGGTGATGTTTTCGCCAATACCCATCACCGAGTTCATGTCGTGGGTGTTGACGATAGTGGTAATTTTGTCCTCGTGCGTGATGCCAGCAATCAGTTCGTCAATCACGATGCTGGTCTTGGGGTCAAGTCCAGAGTTAGGCTCGTCGCAAAAGAGATACTTCGGCTGCAGCACTATCGCACGGGCGATGGCGACACGCTTCTGCATGCCTCCCGAAATCTCGCCCGGGAACTTGCTTTCGGCACCTTGCAGGTTGACACGCGCCAAGCAGTCAAGCGCCCGACGCTTGCGGTCTTCATAAGGGGCATAAGAGAACATATTGAGCGGAAACATCACGTTGTCCAGCACCGACATGGAGTCGAACAATGCCGCGCTCTGGAATATCATGCCCATCTCTCGGCGCAACAGCACCTTCTCACGCTTCGACAGCGAAACGAAATCGCGGTCGTCGTAGTAGATGTTGCCCTCAGTGGGAGTGAGCAGCCCCACGATGTTCTTCATCAGCACGGTCTTGCCACTGCCGCTCTGTCCGATGATAAGGTTTACCTCGCCATCGCGAAACGTGGCGTTGATGTCCTTGAGCACCTCTTTGTCTCCAAAACTCTTATATAGATGTTCTACTTTTATCATGGTTTACGTCTTGTTCTTGATGTTATTGTTCCTCGTCAGTACTTCCGCAGAAGTACTGAAGGAGCGGTGACACGCCCCCGTCAGGTGAGCATATTGGTAAGGAAGATGTCAGAAAACAGCACGAGGATGCTGCTGGTGACTACGGCATCGGTGCTCGACTTTCCCACTTCCACACTGCCGCCTTCGACCGTGTATCCCTTATAGGCGGACACGCTGGTGATGATGAAGCCATAGACAACTGCCTTAATCATGCCGCACCAGAAGAACCAGGGCGTGAACTGGTAGCGGAAGCCCTCGTCCAGTTCGGGCACGGTGGTCGTGCCCATCAACGTCGTGGCATACGAGCCAAGGATGCCTGCCGTCACACTCAACGTGACCAGAATCGGCATGATGGTCATCAGCCCCATAATTTTAGGGAGAATGAGATAGTTGGCAGAATTGACGCCCATGATGTCCAGCGCGTCAATCTGCTGCGTNANGCGCATNGTGCNAATTTCGGAGGCTATGTTNGAACCCACNTTGCCNGCGAGAATCAGACACATGATGCTGGACGAGAACTCCAGNAGCATNATTTCACGCGTGGTGTATCCCACCACCATGCGCGGCATCCAAGGAGACTGAATGTTCAGCTTGATTTGAAGGCAAATGACCGCACCGATAAAGAAGGAGATGATAAGCACGATGCCTATCGAATTGTAGCCCAACTGATACATCTCGGTGACGTATTGCTTGAGGAACATCCGCCACCTGTCGGGTGGCGAAAGCACACGACCCATGAGGATGACATACCGTCCGAGATGGGTTAATCCACTTTTAAGAGAAAGCACGTTTACGACGTTTTTAATGATTTATAATTAGCAAAATCTTCGCAAAATTAGGTATTTTTGTTCAAAAGAGTGGCTTTTAACATAGTTTTTTCTTTTAGAAAGTGCCTAATCAACAAACAATTTGTACTTTTGTAACTAATTTGTACAATCATGGAGTTAAAGAACACATCAACCAACACGAACGCTGGCGATGAGAGCATTCCGCCCTATTCGGAGGAACGAAACACACTCTACACACGCAATCTGGTGAAGACCTACGGCAAACNCACCGTNGCAANTCAGGNGTCTATCANTGTGCGCCAAGGGGAAATCGTAGGACTGCTCGGACCTAACGGAGCGGGCAAGACGACTTCGTTCTACATGACAACGGGGCTGGTGGTTCCCAACAGCGGACAGGTGTTCATCAACGACATGGAAATCACGAAGGACCCCGTCTCGACCCGAGCCAAGAAAGGCGTGGGCTACCTGGCACAGGAGGCAAGCGTGTTCCGCACCATGAGCGTGGAGGACAACATCATGACGGTGCTGGAGATGAAGTACAAATCGGTGGATGAGCAACGGGAGCACTTGGAGAAGCTGCTGGATGAGTTCAACTTGCAGAAAGTGAGACGAAACAAGGGCAACCAGCTCNCGGGTGGCGAANNTCGNCGCTGCGAGATTGNACGCTGNCTNGNCATCGACNCCAAGTNCANNATGNTGGACGAGCCTTTTGCAGGTGTTGACCCCATTGCCGTGGAGGACATCCAGTATGTGGTGTGGAAGTTGAAGGACCGCAACATCGGCATCCTCATCACCGACCACAACGTGCAGGAAACGCTCTGCATCACCGACCGTGCCTACCTGCTCTTCGAGGGGCGCATCCTCTTCAAAGGAACGCCACAAGAGCTGGCGAACAACACGATTGTGAAGGAAAAGTATCTTGGCAGCAACTTCGTGTTGCGAAACAAGAACTTCCAGATGATTGAAGAGAAGAAGAAACGAGAAATGGCGGACAACGCTGAATAAGTTACATACTGATATACATTATTATATTAAATGACAGAAACTAAGCAGTTGGTAGATGCTTGCNTNGCANGCATCCAAGNGAANAAAGGTAAGAAGATTCGTGTGGTCAACCTCGAAAACATAGACGACACCATCACAAAATATCTGGTCATCGGCGAAGGAAACTCGCCCAGCCAAGTGGCAGCCATCACNGATTCGGTGAAAGAGTTCGCGCGCAAGAACGCGAACACGCGTCCATCGGCCGTAGATGGAACACGCAACAACCTGTGGGTGGCATTGGACTATATTGACGTGGTGGTGCATGTCTTCGTGCCCGACGCACGTGAATTTTACGATGTGGACAACCTGTGGGAAGATGCCGACATTACTGACATCCCTGACATTGACTGACAAGCATGGAAACAAACGACACGAACAAGACCAACAACAGCGGCAACGGCAAGAACCAGATGCAAAGACCACGATTCAACTTCACGTGGCTGTACATCCTGCTCATTGCGGGGCTTGCATTCATGATTTTCACACGGCACGACTCTTCGGCTTCGCGCACGGTGGATTACACCACCTTCAAGGAGTTTGTGGTCAAGGGCTATGTGGCTGACGTGGTAATCAACAAGGACAACAACACGCTGACCTTGGGCATTGACTCCAAATACGCCAAACAGGTGTTCGGTGCAGTTGACAAGAACAAGAACGCATCACGCATCAAGGTGGAGTTTGGTTCGATAGACAATCTTGAGAACTATCTGGACATCCAAAACGAGGAAGGCAACTTCACGGGCAAGGTCACTTATGAACGCGATAACGACATCATCAGCAACCTCTTTTGGAACTTTGCGCCCATCATCGCCATCGTGTTCATCTGGCTCTTCATCATGCGTGGCATGGGAGGCGGTGGCATTATGGGTGGTGCCAGCAGCATCTTCTCAGTGGGACGCTCCAAGGCTCAACTCTTCGACAAAGACGATAAGACCACGCCGCAGATTACGTTCAAGGATGTGGCTGGACAGGCTGGCGCAAAGCAGGAAATGCGGGAAATCGTCGATTTTCTGAAGACGCCTGAGAAGTACACGAGTCTTGGCGGCAAGATACCGAAGGGCGCACTGCTTGTAGGTCCTCCGGGAACGGGTAAGACGCTGTTAGCCAAGGCTGTCGCTGGCGAAGCAGGCGTGCCGTTCTTCTCATTATCGGGTTCGGAGTTTGTCGAGATGTTCGTTGGCGTGGGTGCAAGTCGAGTACGAGACCTGTTCCAGCAAGCCAAAGCCAAAGCTCCCTGCATCGTGTTCATTGACGAGATTGACGCCATTGGCCGTGCGCGCAGCAAGACGGCAGCCATGGGTGGCAACGATGAGCGCGAAAGCACATTGAACCAGTTGCTGACCGAAATGGATGGTTTTGGAACGAATAGCGGCATCATCATCATGGCGGCAACAAACCGTGCCGATGTATTGGACAGTGCGCTGTTACGTGCTGGACGTTTCGACCGACAGATTCACGTTGACTTGCCCGACTTGAACGAGCGCAAGGAAATCTTTATGGTACACTTAAAGCCGCTCAAGATTGACGAGACGGTGGATGTAGCGCAGCTGGCACGCCAGACCCCTGGCTTTTCGGGGGCAGACATAGCCAACGTCTGCAACGAGGCAGCCCTCATTGCCGCCCGCAACAACAAGGAGTGGGTCGATAAGCAGTGCTTCCTCGACGCAGTGGACCGCATCATCGGCGGATTGGAGAAGAAGACGAAACTGCTCACAGCGCACGAGAAGCGCACCATTGCCCTACATGAAGCTGGACACGCCACAATCTCGTGGTTCCTCGAATACGCCAATCCGTTAGTGAAAGTGACCATCGTGCCACGCGGTCAAGCACTCGGTGCAGCATGGTATATGCCAGAGGAACGCCAAATTTCCACGAAGGAAGAAATCCTCGATGAGATTTGCGCCACGTTGGGAGGCCGTGCAGCCGAAGAGTTGTGCGTAGGACGCATCTCGACAGGAGCGATGAACGACTTGGAGAAGGTGACGAAACGCGCTTACGGCATGATTGCCTACGCAGGAATGGGTGAGAAGCTGCCCAATCTCTGCTACTACGACAATCAGGAGTATCAGTTCAGCAAACCCTACAGCGACAAAACGGCTGAGACCATCGACGCGGAGGTGCAGACCCTCATTGCCAGTCAATACGAACGTGCCAAGAAGGTGTTGGCAGAACACAAGGACGGTCACGCCCAGCTGGCACAGAAGCTCATCGACAAAGAGGTTATCTTTGCAGAAGACCTCGAAGAAATCTTTGGCAAACGCCCATGGACTTCACGCACGGACGAGATATTGGCTGCTAATACGGAAGAAGAGGAGAAACAGTCCGCCAACAACGGTTCTGCCAACATCATTGACCACAAGAAGGAGAACGAAGAGTTCATCCGTCAGAAGATTGTTCAGGCAGTAATAGCCAAGGCTGAAAAGGCAAAGGAACAAGGCAATCAAGCCGAGGGACAACCTCAGACAGCCGACCCTCAAACAGACAAACCCGAAACAACGTGAAAAACCTGATAACACGCACCATCACAGGAGTGTTGTTCGTTGCAATCCTCGTAGCCAGCATCGTGCTACACCCTTATATGCTCCTGTTAGTCTTCATTGCCATCACCGCGCTGACAGTGTGGGAGTTCACGACCATCGTCAATCGCAACATGAACCTACACGTCAACCGATTCATCACCACGATGGCTGGAGCGTATCTGTTCATAGCGGTATGGGCTTTCAACACCAACATCATGGGGGCAGAGGTGTTCATTCCCTACCTAATCTCGCTCATCTACCTGCTGGTGTCGGAACTCTACTTCGACCGTCCAGACAGCATCCAGAACTGGGCGATGGCATTCATGGCACAGCTCTACATCGCCCTGCCCTTCGCATCGTTCAACACGCTATGCTTCATCGACACAACAGCAGGAGTGACCTACTACTATTGGTATGCCCTTTCGCTATTCATTTTCCTGTGGTCAAGCGACACCGGGGCCTATCTGTTTGGTTCTCGGCTGGGCAAGCACCGATTGTTTCCACGCATATCTCCCAAGAAGTCATGGGAAGGCAGCATCGGTGGCGGTCTTACGGCTATTGCGGCATCGCAAGTGATAGCCAGTTTCATTCCTTTCGCAGAAACTTTGACACCACTGACCAGCCATCTGCTTTGGGCAGGGTTAGCATTGCTCACGGTCATTGTCGGTACGTGGGGCGACCTCGTTGAGTCTCTCCTGAAACGTCGGCTTGACATCAAGGACTCTGGCAACATTCTGCCGGGACACGGAGGCATGCTCGACCGCTTCGACAGTGCGCTGCTCGCCATTCCCGCCGCAGTCGTCTATGTATATACAATCATGCTTAACATAATACACTAAAACTACTATGACTGAAATCCAGAACCCCACTGAGGAACCTGTAGTTGAACCTGCAGTAGCTACAGAGCCAGTTGCAGTCGAAACACCTGCAACCGTTGCAGAACCCGTTGCCGAGACAACGGAAGAGCCTGTAACAGAAGAAGCTGTCGAAGAACCTCAGGCAGAAACCTCTACCACTTCTATCGCCGCTTACGCAACCAAAGCCGAAGTTGTAGCCCGACTGAAAGCCCTTGCCGAGAGTGACGAAGAGGTAACTCGCCAAGAACTCGACAGCCTCAAGAGCAACTTCTACCGCATCCACCGACAAGAGGCCGATGCCGCCTACAAGAAGTTCGTGGAAGAAGGAGGCAACGCAGAAGAATATGCTCCTGCGCCCAACTTGGAAGAAGCCGAGTTCAAGGAACTGATGGCAGTCCTCCGCGAAAAGCGTGCAGCCGCAGCCGCAGCGCAAGAACAGGAACGCGAGGAGAACTATCAGAAGAAGCTCGAAATCATCGAAAAGATAAAGGCAATCACCGAGAACCCAGACGAGATAAACCGTGCCTACAACGACTTCAAGGAACTGCAGCAGCAGTGGAATGACATCAAGGAAGTGCCAGCCGAGAAGGCTACCAACCTGTGGAAGACCTACCAGCAAGCCGTCGAAGCATTCTACGACACGCTGAAATTGAGCAACGAACTTCGTGCCTACGACTTCAAAAAGAACTTGGCGCACAAGACAGCCCTGTGCGAAGCAGCCGAGAAACTGGCAGAAGAGCCTGACGTGATTGCGGCATTCCGCAAGCTGCAGCAACTGCATCAAGACTTCCGCGAGATAGGTCCCGTGGCAAATGACCTGCGCGAACAAATTTGGACACGCTTCAAGGACGCCTCAACCGTCATCAACAAACGCCATCAGGAGCACTTCGAGGCACGCAAGCAGAAGGAAGAAGAGAACCTCGCCAAGAAGACCGCCATCTGCGAAACCATTGAAGGTTTCAACATCGACGACCTCAAGACGTTCGCCGAGTGGAACGCCCTCTCCGAGAAGATAACCGCCCTGCAAGCCGAATGGAAGACCATCGGCTATGCACCTCAAAAGATGAACACCAAAATCTTCGAGCGTTTCCGTGCCGCATGCGACAACTTCTTCACCCGCAAGAACGAATACTTCCAAACCGTCCGCGACAACCTCAACCAAAACTACGCACAGAAACTCGAACTGGTGGAGAAAGCAGAGGCACTCAAGGACAGCACCGAGTGGAAATCCACCACCGACGTGCTGATTGACTTACAGAAGAAATGGAAGGAAATCGGAACAGTGCCCAAGAAATACAGCGACCAAATTTGGGAACGCTTCAACGCAGCCTGCGACGCCTTCTTTGCCGCCAAGAAAGAAGCGAACCAAGGCGCACACGCCGAGCAAACCACCAACATGGAGAAGAAGAAGAGCATCATCGACATGCTCGCCGCCATCGTGCCCGAAGAGTTCGAGGGCGACCTCCGTGCGAAGTTGCGCGAGGCACAAGAAGAGTGGAACAAAGTAGGCCATGTCCCCTTCAAAGAGAAGGACAAACTCTACCAGCTCCTCCGCGAGCAAATGGACCGCCTGTATGGCTTTGCCAACCAGAGTGCCGCCAAACGCCGCCTCGACCGTTTCAAAGAAAGCATCAAGAACGGCAACGGCAGCGATTTGCGTTCACGCCTCATGCGCCAGCTCGACATCCTGAGGAACGAAATCAAGACCTACGAAAACAACCTCGGGTTCTTGAACCTCAGCAGCAAATCGAAGCAAGGCAATGCCTTGGTGGAAGAGCTGAACCGCAAGATGGACAAGCTAAAAGCCGACATGGAAGAGGTGAAAGCCAAGATTGCCGCATTAGAAGAACAGAAATAACCACAACAAAAAGCGAACCAATACAAGAAGGACAGGTCAGCAACGACCTGTCCTTTTTTTGTTATACAACCCCATTCCATCCCCCGTGGAAGTCCATGAATGAATGAAAGCCACTGCATAACTCCTCCAAAAACACTTCCCTCCCCTCTCACATTTATCCCCTCCTCACCTCCTGTTCCTTACCCCAAAAACGGAGTCCCCGACTCCGAGCAGTCGGAGTCGGGGACATCGGCAAGTCGGAGTCGGGGACTCCGATTTTGAAGTTGTGAAAGCACACCTCACACAGAAGTGACTTATATCCTGTTTCATGAACATCTTTCGCCGAACTCACGTTAATAGCAGATTCGATTACAGAACACGAGCGGTCGAACAACCGATTTCCCTCTCTTTCCCACCACACTTGTTGTGCATTCCAAAAATAAGTCGTACTTTTGCAACCGCAGACCGATTCACGGGAAGTCCCAAGCGAGGGGCAAGTGAGGAGGGATGTAGTGAAAATACATTTAGAAAGCGTTTATCCGCGCTGATTCTTGGCAGTTTGAAATTCTCGCAAAGTTTCGATCAATAGTCAAGGGTGTAGCAACGGTAGATGCCCGTGGATATGCAACATTGTGTATTCGGCTGATATCTTGTCCGAGATATTGCCGAATATATTGGTTGTATATACAGGCGTGGGCTTCTGCGTTGAACCTTGATAATATTTGTTACTATATTGATATTCAGTGAGTACATAAACTTTAATCCACTTTGAGAACCAATAAAGACCCATGATTTTTAATAGAGATTCTCAAGACTCACTATTTCCCCAATAATTTTGTTACTTTATGTTACCCAATAGTAACATATCCTGATTATTGCCTGCCAAAAGAAAAATATCTGGATAACTACACAAATAATACTTCATACACTTTAGGATATATATACTAACTGAATGAATGAAGTGGATTATTTATAAACCATCCACACTCCATTTTCTTCTGGATTGGTCGAAGCGTAATTCAGTAATTCATAATTGTTACCCAACCCATTTCTACCGTCCTCTTTTTGCCCTGTTAAATCCTGTCTATTTTATTTCCCCTTTTCTTTTTTGGCAGGCAGACCTATTATATTAAATCATATAGTATTTATTCTCACGAGATGTCGACTATTCCAAATGCAAAGTTAGTTGTCTTCGGCATTACGACTAAGATCAAGCCCATAGGGTTGTTAATTGCAGGATGGTGACGATGCACTATCCTTCATTTACAAATCTTGTCTTAATTGTCCCCAGACGACTATTGAAGCATTGTAATATCCACATCTCTCCCTGAGAAAAATCAAAAGGAGGGAAAAAAACAAGCCGACATGACAAAAATATTTAAATTCGTACATTATGAAGTTCCAACAATCGAGCAACTGAAGGATGCCAAAGCCGTAAGGCTGAGACACCACATTGATAACGGAGGCATACTAACCCGAAAAGAAAAGGATTGAATAACTGAAGCAGTAAGAAACAACAACTATTTCAAAAGAGCTGTGCCTGTTCAGGGATGGTGTGTTCCTTTCGATGATATATTGCGTCGTTTTGTCTTTAAGCAGTATGGAGAATGGAAAGAAATTTGGGCAATGGACAAAACGGCAATTCGACACACTGTTTTTGGAAGAATAGATGAAATAGTTGAACTCAAAACAAATTAACAATATCATGGAATACGAGGACAAAGACACTATTATAGGTTGCAGCTGCACTATGCTTGATGACCCTGACAACGCTATATGTGGACGCATTGTCGCAGATTTCGGCACAGAAATAGCCGTTGAGATGTATGACGGAAAGGTTGCCCTGTATGAACGTGACGAGCTTTTGATATTCGATTGATACAGAGAGAGCTGTGGGTGAGAATTTCTTGCCTACGGCTTTATGTACGGCTTTTCCATTTTTATTATGCTCCTTTTTTATATGATAACAGTAGAGACAGTCATTCTTTTTACTTTTTTGGGTTAGCCATTTATATCAAGACTCCATTAGTAACGATACCATTCCACATGAAGCATGCTGAGCCGCATCATCCTTGGCACCCCTTCGTTTCCGGCTAAAATGCTTTAGGCTTTCGTCCCTTTCTTTTTTGGGCGGTTCTCATAACAGGCTCTCCATGATGTCAGTTAATGAGGTTGAACTTGAAATTCCTGGTTCCGGTACCGCTCTCTTGTAACTTCTATATATACCTCGATGATAATCTGCACTTATGGAGTCAAGTGTACTTTCTCATTCTTTCTGCCTCCATATTTTCAATCGTTGCGGACTTCCCCCCTCTTCCCAGCTGGTGGCACCGACAGCGATAAACGGCTTCTACGCTTTGTGATGAAGGATATCGTTTGTATCCATTCCGACCCTGATGCGTTGTTTCCGTTTACTTTCTTCTTATGACATGAACATTCGGCGAAGTCATATCACATCGTTTTTCCTGATGCAAAGTTATGAACATGGCGTCACTGTCAGTTCCTCCGGGTCGGTCAATGACCTGTGACCAACGGCTTTCAAACAATCTTCCTTTTTCTCGGTCTGAAGACTGACAAAAAGAGTATTGTGTGAACCTTCCGCTGGTGCTCCCTATGCCCATGTCCACTTGGGTGCATCGTAAAAATCAATGTATAACTTCTAAAAATTCAAAGTCATGAAGAAAGTAGAAAACAATTTCGCAGTAACAGGTTTCATCGGTAAGGACGCCGAAATCCGTCAGTTCACCACCTCAAGCGTGGCACGTTTCTCACTCGCAGTAGGCCGCTCCGAAAAACGCGGTGAAGACCAGGAGGAAGTCCGTGTATCCGCTTTCATGAACGTGGAGGCTTGGCGCAAAAACGACAGCGCATCTTTCGAACTCCTCAAGAAGGGACAGATGATCACCGTCGAGGGTTACATGAAGCCCGAAGAGTGGACGGGATCGGATGGTATCAAGCGCAACCGCATCATCTTTGTTGCCACCAAGTTCTATGAACCGGTTGAGAAACCTGAGAAGAAAGAAAAGACGAAAGGCAAATCCAAATCAAAGAAAGCCGCATAAGACGGCATTCCCAAACGACAGAAGCGGCCTCGGCCGCTTTTGTTGTGTTCATGGCAACATAGAGATTTTATGTTATACAGTCCTAACCATTTTACACACAAGTTTTCCCGGTTATAGCTTTTACCCGTCCTCAAATGCACAAGGACACCACAGCGAGAGAGTCGGCGCAGGGCTAAAGCCTTGTCCCGCCTCACACGCTTCCAGTTCGGCCATGTCTGACACCGACACCAACGTCAGGCTTGGGAGGCAGCAGGTCAAGACTTGCTACCTGTCCCAAACTCTGCCATTAAGTCCGTGTCCTTTTTGCCATACCCGCCTTCTGCATCCCACCCATATTAACCTTTATAGCCCTTTATCTTTCCAAGGCAGTCCATTTCTATCTCAATTCACCCTAGTAGTCCTCACAAGTTCAGATTCATTTCCGTTTTTAGCCTGCCAGTCTCCGACAACTGAGGACGGTACAACCGTTTTCCTCGGCAAATTTAGGTGGTATCCGGCAAATGCCAAGCCTCGCTCCGCTATCCTGCTTGTCTTATTGCCTCATGTGACACCACCTTCTTTAAGCCTTGAAAACAGGATTGCACCGCCCTGAGCAGCAGCGACAATAGGGAAATAACAATCCAATAAAACTTTATGAACTATGTACGAAGAACAAGACACAGACTTTGCAGAGTATGGCAGACAGTGTAAACTCATTACACCCTGGAAAGGCTACCGTCGAGGAACCAGCGTAGGGCGAAACGGCTACCGCTTTATCATAGAATTTAGCAGCGGAGCGAGAATAGAACTC
>WFLX010250201.1_pt1 | contig 50561 bp, 43 predicted proteins | sample 4967041 | NCBI WGS metagenome assembly WFLX01 (sample SAMN12857096, study PRJNA449069) | gut metagenome | isolation source: stool from male and female vole | host: Microtus ochrogaster | place: USA:Florida | collected 2017
GTATTGTATTGTCCTCGCCTTCGTGTTGTGGACTATCATGTTCTGGCCTTTTGGCGGCCCGTTAGTGAATTTTTGGGCAATGATGACCTTCTCCGCACTTATACTCACCACATTGTCTACCATATTCATGCCTCGATGGTGGCAAAGCGTTAAATTCACCCCTGCGAATATTGCTTTCGGACTGTGTATAGCCGTGGTGCTATGGTGCGCGTTTTGGATCGGCGACAAGGTGTCGCAATGGATGTTTGACTTCTCTCGCGAGCAGGTAAACGGCATTTACGGCATGAAAGGGTCAACTCCGCCATGGCTCTTGTCTTGCTTGCTTCTTTTCATTATCGGCCCGGCAGAAGAGATTTTCTGGCGCGGGTATATCCAGAAAAGGCTATCTCAACGCTATAATCCAAATATTGGTTTCATCGTCACGACGGCTGTATACACCCTTGTTCATATCGGCTCATTAAACTTCATGCTAATAATGTCGGCCATGGTGTGTGGCATAGCTTGGGGTGGTCTATATCGTTTTTTCCCTAATCGCTTCGCCGCAATCATCCTCTCTCATGCGGTATGGGATGCGGCAGTGTTCGTTTGGTTCCCGATTTGATATATAAAAGATATGAAAGTAAAGAAATTTGAATTCAATATGTTCGGAGAAAACACTTATATCGTTTTCGACGAACATTCCCGTCAAGCCGCGGTAATCGACCCCGGTATGCTCAATCAGCGGGAGAACAGCGTATTCTCTGATTTCATTAACGACAATAAACTTATAGTAAAATATCTCATTGCGACGCATATCCATATCGACCACGTGCTCGGCATCGAANATGTTNAGAAAAGTTATGNCGTAGGGCTTTCAGCTTNGGNACNGNACGCTTNCTTAGCTAAAAGNGTANCGCAGCNGGCCGAGATGTTTCACCTCCCCATCAAAGTTCCCGAAGAGATTAAACTTGCCGATCGTCTTACCGAGGGCGACACATTGCCGCTTGGCAACGACTCGCTGAAGGTTTTGAATGTCCCGGGACACTCTCCCGGTAGCATAGCCCTTTACTCATCGAAAAGCGGCATAGTATTTACTGGCGACGCGCTTTTCAAAAGCAGCATCGGACGCACCGACCTTCCCGGCGGCGATTACGCCCAACTCATTCAAGCCATCCAATCTAAGCTCCTCACTCTCCCTGATAATACAGTGGTGTTTCCAGGTCACGGCCCGTCAACAACCATAGGACAGGAAAAAGCCTTCAACCCATACGTATAAAATAAAAGACAAAGGATTATCTTATGACTGAGATAATCCTTTGTCTTTTCAATTTCAGGGAATAATCTATGCTAAAGAGCAATTTGGTTGATTTGCTCTAAGGATGGATCGGGATTCTTGGATAGGAAATCAACCATCTCGCGAAGAGTAGCGCTGACCCCTCNGCCTATTACCTTATACGGAGCCAATGTTTCTTCATTGTTCTTTATATTCTCAAGCCACCGCTCGCAGAATTCCTTCGCGTCTTCAAAGCATCCGCATCTTATCAGCACCGAAGCTATAGTGCACAATATCGACAGCTGGTTGCCCGAAAGCTCGTATGACCTAATTTCGTTGCATATCAAATCGTATGCTTTCCGATATAAGCCTGCCGAGTAGTATAACTCCAAAAGCATTAACGTGGGAATCGCCGACAATGAGAACCGCCGTTTATANCATNCGAGGTAGCTGAGCGCGACAGATAATTTATCTTCGGCGCACAATTCATTGATATGCTGAAGCAAAACTCCTGTATCTGGCTCGTTCACATCATAATATCGATCAAGAACTTCGTCGATATCCTCGTCTAACAAACATATCGTCTGAAGCATTAGCGCCTGCTCGCCGGGGTTTTCTGACTGCAAATCGAGGAGAAGTGAACGATATTCCGAGCCTTTATCGGTAAATCGCAGTGCCTCAATCAGATTTCGTTTAGCCGAATATTCAGCCGCTCCCATCTTGATAGCTTTCTCCAATACATTGACAGCCTCGGCATATCGCTGAGCCTTGACGAGAATATAGCCCTTCATGGAATACAGCTCTGCATCATCTGGAGCAAGAGCCAGGGCATAGTCTATCGACATGAGAGCATCGTCGAAAAGGTCGCAGTTAGANTGCAGCTCGGCCAATAGGCTCCAATAGTCCATGTAAAACGGATAATCGAGCGTAAGCTCCTCGAGAATCTTAATCGCCTGCTGCTCGCGTTCGCGGCCTTCGGCCGATCGAGCCATCTCGAAAAGTAATGTCTGCAAGCCGCCTGCACATCTTTTCTTCAGATAGTCGATATTGTCCCATAGCCAGCTTTCGCGTTGCAGATGCTTAGCCAAGGCCACGAATTGAATCACCGCTTCATCTTCCTCGAAATCATCGTCCATCTCGGCTATTGCCCGAAGTCGCAAATCGGCCTGATGGCCTTTAGGCATCTCAGCGCGACAAGCCAAAATCGCCCACAGCTGACTTTGGTGCTGAGCTTCGGGGGTAGTGATATAATCATTAAGAGCGCCATCGCTGATCGAAGCCAGGAAGATTGCCTTTCGCAAGCGTAGACCATTGCTCTCGGGGAAACGACGAGACGCTTCGAGCAAAACGCTCAAGCGCACGAAATCGTCGCTCATGTCGCCGGCGAAGTCAAACACATCAACGAGATCATCCTCGTCGAGATTGAGCTTCTCTCCGGCCAACAATGAGTCGCGATAAAGTTTATAAGCGGTTTCTAACGAATTAATATCTTCTTCCAAATTCGAGGTGAATTAAGCCGTAACTGATTTGAGAAAAGTTAATACTATGAATTATTTGTTCTTAGTTTTTTCCCAGCTGTCTTTAAGAGCAATAGTGCGGTTGAATATGAGGTTGTCGGGGGTGGAATCCTTGTCGGGCGTAAAGTATCCGATACGCTGGAATTGGAATTTCGTGCCCTCTTTAGCGTTCTCGGCCACGAAAGGCTCTACCTTGATATTCTCCACAATCTTAAGCGAATCGGGATTCAGCATCTCGCGGAAATCGCGATCGGGTTCGGCAGCAGGGTTCTCAACCTCAAACAATCGGTCGTAGATGCGAGCCGTAGCGTCAACAGCGTGCTCGGCCGACACCCAATGGAGCGTACCTTTAACCTTGCGTGCGGCTCCAGGGGCGCCGCTGTGGGTATCGGGGTCGTAGGTACAGCGAATTTCGGTGATATTTCCGTCGGCATCCTTGATTGCTTCCTCACATTTGATAATATAAGCGCCTTTGAGACGCACCTCTTTGCCGGGAGCGAGGCGGAAGAATTTTTTGGGAGGATTCTCCATAAAATCATCGCGCTCGATATAGATTTCGCGGCTGAAGGGCATTTTATGAGTTCCGGCATTCTCCTCTTCGGGATTATTGTCCATCTCTACCATTTCAACTTTGCCTTCCGGATAATTGGTAATGACGAGCTTCACGGGATTCATCACAGCCATCACGCGGGTAGCGACCTTATTAAGGTCTTCGCGCACAGCGTGCTCAAGAAGCGAAATGTCATTGAGGGCTTCGTATTTGGTGTAGCCTATGCGGTCAATGAAGTTGCGAATCGACTTAGGGGTGAAACCGCGGCGACGCATACCTGAAATAGTGGGCATACGAGGGTCGTCCCAACCTGCGACAAGACCCTCCTTCACAAGCTGCAGGAGCTTACGTTTGCTCATCACGGTGTATGTCAGATTAAGTCGGTTGAACTCGATCTGCCGCGGGCGATAAGTCTCATCGGCAAGCTCGTCAACGAAATAATCGTAGAGAGGACGGTGGGGAACAAATTCGAGAGTGCAGATAGAGTGGGTGACTCCCTCGAAGTAGTCGCTCTGACCGTGAGCGAAGTCATACATCGGATAAACCTTCCACGTGGTTCCGGTGCGGTGGTGGGGATGCTTGATTATGCGGTACATGATCGGGTCGCGGAAGTGCATATTGCTCGAAGCCATATCTATTTTCGCTCTGAGCACGCGGCTACCTTCCTCAAACTCGCCGGCGTTCATGCGCATGAACAGGTCGAGATTCTCCTCGGGGGTTCGGTCGCGATAGGGGCTGTTTGTTCCCGGCTGAGTAGGAGTGCCTTTCTGAGCGGCAATCTGCTCTGATGTCTGATCGTCGACATAGGCTTTACCCTCCTTAATGAGTCTGACAGCCAAATCGAAAAGTTTAGGGAAATAATCAGAGGCATAATATAAACGGTCGCCCCAATCAAATCCGAGCCAATGAATATCCTCTTTGATTGAATCAACATACTCAACATCCTCTTTTACAGGATTGGTATCGTCGAAACGAAGGTTGCAGGTGCCACCGAATTTCTCGGCAACGCCAAAGTCCATGCATATTGCTTTGGCATGACCTATATGAAGGTAGCCATTAGGCTCCGGGGGGAAACGGGTGTTAAGACGTCCGCCGTTCTTTCCCTCCTTGAGGTCGTCGGCCACTAATTGCTCGACGAAGTTAAGGCCTTTAGCCTCAACAGCTTCATTTTCGATATTTTCAGCCATAATCGGTTGCTTAATTTTGTAAACAAATTTTCCCGCAAATTTACAAAAAAGGCTTAATACTCACAAATAAAACAATTGCAACTGAAGTTGTTCGGCAATTTTTCAGAGCTTGAAAGACAATAAATGTAAAAGAAAGTGGCGCATACGAAGTAGGAAATATTTATCGCGGGGTGAGGGTGCGAGGCCATAGGTGGTCAAAAGAGTTCACGGAAATTTTGCCGTTTGGAGGTAAATGCGTAAATTTGCCGTGCACTAAAGAAGGGTCAGGTCGTAATCATCCGCTCTCTACCCAAACGCGAATCAATTAAATAATCACAATATAAAAAATGGAATTAGTAGGAAAAATCATAGTTGCGCTTCCCGAAATGACGGGCACTTCAAAAGCCGGCAACGCATGGAAAAAGCGCGAATACGTGCTCGAAACCATCGAGAATTACCCTAAAAAAGTACACTTCGACTTCTTCGGCGAGCGCGCCGATCTCTTCCCCCTCAATGTAGGCGATGTGATCAAACTGTCATTTGACATCGAGAGCCGCGAATACAACGGCCGTTGGTACACCAGCATCCCNTGGCTTCAAAGCAGAGCCCGCTGCCGGCGTTCCCGGCGCAGCTCCCGCTGCCGCTGCTCCGGCCTATGGCGCAGCTCCTGCAGCTCCCGCTATGCCCCCTGCTCCCGCAGCTTTCCCCCAAGCTCCTGCCGCCCCCGCCTATGGCGCCGACGCGACCGAAGACCTTCCGTTCTGATAACTCACCCTTTATATTCATCAATACAACAAAAATGCCGCCCGATATGATTTGGGCGGCATTTTTGTTGCAGGTCAATCTCAATTACTTGATGAGGAAAGTCATGCCGAGATTGAACGATCCATTGGAGTTCAAAGGAATACCTTGCTTGGCGAGTTTGCCTAACGTGCGGTCCATGCCGAGGAACAGATTGNANCCGGGGCAATGGAGATTGGCANTCCNGCCAAAGCCCATGCCGAAAGTNCCGGCAGAAGCGTTCACCCCGCAGTCAAATATCTTGCAAGGAGCGTAGTTGGCCGAGAGGCGGAAATCGGTCCAAGAGAATTTGCCTTGAATACGGGTGGTGTTAAGAAGGCCGAAGTTAACCTTGCGATAGACCGGAAGGGTATATTTGGCGCCGAGATTCATAGTCGCACCAATTCCTTTGGTCTTCGACCCGGTGTCGCCCGCGTTCTCAAGCTCGTAAAGCGTGGATATATCATCCTTGATTTTATCCCACTCGTTATCAAAACTGTTAGGGGCGTTGTCGTCGACGTTGAATGTGTACTTATCAGTGTTGAAAGTCTTCTCTCCATTGGTGGTCGCAAGCATATTGTTAGACCAGGAGATGAAGCCCAAATCGAGGAAAGCCGCGGAAAATTCCCAGTCGGGGAGCACTTCGGGAGTATAAACCGCGCCAAGATCGAATGCTATACCGAAACCTCCGATACCCGCTCCGTCAACATCCGCTCCATTGACGTAGTAATTACCAGTGTTTTTGCTCAACTCGGTTTTGTAGGTGAATCCCTTAAGGTTGACATTAGCCTCGCCGTCGGTAGTGATAGTCCATGAATCAGTGCCAAGAGTGAGATCCGCTTTACGAAGATTCACGTCGGCATGTGCACCGCCGATAAGGAATTTGAAGTTAGCACCAACGCGCCATTCGCTGGTAATCTGGCGAGAGTGACCGAGCGAAAGTTCCGCAAAAGCGTTAGCGTTAGCGTCGAGGTTAGCTATATGGTAAGTCTGATTAGTCACACCCTCTTTAAGAAGCGAAAATACGTCGCCGGGAAGTTTGATGCCGAGACCGGCGCGAGCATTCAATGAGATTGTATTATAGCCTCCGAAAGCCTTGAAGCCAAAGCTAAGAATGTTAATCTTAGTGTCGAAGCCGATACGGTTGACATCCTTGATGTTTTTCAGCGCTTCTGCCGCCGAAATGCCGGGGTTGAGGAATGTGGTAGTGCGACCGTCGACGTTATAGAGCACGCTGTTAAGCCCAAGGGTACCACTGACTCCTACATTAATGTTCGCCAAGCCGGGCATAGCGACAAACCCGCGGCTATTGGCAAACGCCGGGTTCATCTCATATCGGTAAGTGTAATCGTCGAGAAAATAGCCCGAGCGGGTATTCTGGGCAAAGGCGGGTAAAGTAGCAATAACAGAGAGAGCCACCGCCGCTGATTTAAATATTTTGTTCATGATCGGTTCTGAATTAAATTAGGGTTTAAAGCTCTTTCTGATAGTAACCTGACACGCATGGACGCACGTCGGAGAGGTGGATTTGCATGTCGGGCGACAACGCGGCTCCGTCGGGGGCAGCGGTCGCTGTTGCGGTAAACTGAATTCCGTCGAGTCTTGTGATTTCTCCGGTAATGCGAATTACGATTTCCTGGTTGTCGGCATTGGCGTTGACTTCCGCGCCTACGATGCTTACATTATTGATGCGGTTTCCGTTCTCGTCGATTGGATAACCTGAGAAATTGAGCTGCAGAGGAACGTCTGACGACACTTTAGCGCGCACTTCAAGCGTCTGGATCGTCAGGTATTCCATGTCGTCGCTATACCATCCGTCCATCTTATCAGTGTAAATCACGTTAGAGCCTCCGGCAAATTGCAAGNGTGCAACAAATNTATANTTACCTTTAACCTCGCCGTAGCTATNACCGATAAGGAGANTCTTAACTCGCTGACGGGGAACGCNGGGATTTTCAAGAGCTACCTCAAGCGATTTCGGCAAGCCGTTGCCAGAGAGAATGTCGCCTAAGGTAGAGTAAGTATAGTGAATAGCCGAAGGGAAAGCCGGGTCGATCTGCGATGAAGTCAACGCCAGGGGTGAGAGGTAGTAATTATAAATACCGTCGGGATTGCTGTTGCCTACCACAACCGGCTCGTTCATGGGATAAACCTGCGGCTGGGCGTTGTCCCGATAAGCCGTAACGACAAAACCTGTCTCGGCATAGAGACCAACCGAATTCAATGGATTAGTAACGTTGAGGTAGAAAATCGGATTGGCAAGGCGAAGATCTGTGCCGGGCTGCGAAAGCACGTCGGGCAGGTCGTTGATGTCTACAGTTGTGACGCTTACCCCGTCGATAGGATATTCAATCACACCGTCGACGGCTTTAACATCGATATCCGAGAACTTATACTCAACTTTAAACTCTACATAATTGCCGACTGAAGAGTTGTTGCAACGGATGATGCCGTCTGATATTTTAAGCTCGCCAGCAAAGTTAATCAAGCGGGAGTTGGTATCAAATGCAGTGGGATGAAATGAGAAATCGACGCCCTCAACCGGGATGTGAAGATTGGCAGCGCCTGAAACTACGTTGATAGTCGGGGCGGAATATACGCCGGTCGACGCCTCGTAATTGCTACTATTGATTATCAGGCCCTTGGGAAGCGTGATTTTGACATTATTAAGGGTGATATTGCCGCCGGGATTGGGCGAAATGGAGAAGTTTATATCCAACGCGAACGTCGCGTATGCCTTGTCTAATTCGATTACGTTAGAGGATATGGCATTTGAGGTATAAGAATAGGACGTCGAGGTTGAGGGGAGAGGAAGATCAACCGACACCCCGGTTGCCGGAACCGTGTTAATGACGTCAACGGTAGGTTTGATGTTGATTGAATTGATCACGATAGGATCAATCTTTACCTCTGATGAATTAATTGTACCATCCTTCACTACGGCATACTCGTTATTGACTATCTTAACGATACCGTCGTCATCAAGGTCGATAATACTGCCCATATCGATTTTGTCGATATTGATAGGGATAACAAGATCGTCAACCTTGACCTGGACTGTCGAATCGATGTCCGACAAATCATATTTGTCGTCGATACAGCTCCATGCCGTTGTGCCTAAAGCCAAGAGGCATAAAGGCATAACAAAACTTTTTTTCATAGTTAATATTTAATTTAAAAATGTTTCCGTAGTTTACCACATATTGCTAAATACCATGTCATGCTAAACACGAACAACAAAAGTATGAAACAATTTTAACGCAAAGATATGTTTTTTACGCTTATTTAACAAATAATCATGCGATTAATTGCCATTTTCGTCCTCAATCAGAAAAAACAATCAATCGTAGCTTGGTTTTGCTCGCGATTTTGTAGTAAATTTGCCAAAAATTGCATTTACATGGCAGAAAAGAATGACTGGTGGACCTCACCGACCGAAAGCGAGAACGGACGCCTGATAATGGTTTCAGGGCGCCGCGACATAGATAAGTTCCGCAACAACCCGCGATTTTCGATTCGCGCCGAAATCTCATGGAAATATGAAGGCGACCCCAACGGCATGCCCGACCGCGAAACGTCGGAGATGATGGAAAAAGTGACCGATGCGCTGCAACTCACTTTCAAAAAAGACCCGGTAGCCGTTATGACCGGGATATATACCGGCGACGATCGCCGCGACTGGATTTTCTATACCGCAAGCACTCATATTTTCGGGCGCAAAATCAACGAAACTTTAGCCGATTTCCCTCAGCTGCCGTTGACAATCTATACCGAAAACGACCCCGACTGGGACGAATACAACGAGATGAAAGAGCTTTCGGAAATCGTCGCAAGCGACGACTAATCTCATTGATTACTTTGTAATAAAAAGATTAAGTGGTTGGCAAAATTTGTTGTCAACCACTTAATCTTTTACTTTAGAGTTTATCTTTATCCGACTAAACGCAAGCTATTTATCACACCTTCATAATCACCCCGTCGCCTAAAGCGATTCGACGCTCTTTGTAAAGAGCACCTACGGCTTTCTTGAAGTCTTTCTTCGAGCATGAGAAATAGGTTTTAATCTCTTCGGGGGTGGATTTATCGGTAATTGTTATTCGGCCGCCCTCAGCCTCAATGCGCTCCATAATCTCTTCTTCAAGCACCGGGATGCGCTTAGAGGAAGAGGCTTCAAGCGTAAGATCTATTTTGCCGTCGTCTCTTACATTTTTAATGTACCCTACGGTCTCAACGCCCAATTCGAGCGGCTTATATAGCTCATTTTCGTAGAGCATGCCGCTGAACAAATCGTCGACTATACATTTATAGCCGAGATCGGTATGCGCGTAACCGAGTATCTTCACTTTAGCGCCATGGCGGTAGTTGGGTATAACGTTGTTGAGAAACTTATCTATTTTGGCCGATGCCACGATTCGACCGGTCGCTTCATCGACGTATACATACACCAGATAAATGCCACCCTCCCTCATCTTCGCTTTTTGCTCGCTGAAGGGTACGAGAAGATTCTTGTAGGGGAGTCCCCAGTCAAGGAAAGCGCCTATACGGTTGACGTCGACAACCTGCAGGAAAGCGAACTGTCCGACTTCGGCGTATGGATGCTCGGTTGTGGCTATCGGTCGCTCCTCAGAATCGTTATACACGAACACGTCGACCCAGTCGCCCGCCTGAGGATTTCCCTCTACATATCGCTTGGGGAGAAGAATCTCCTGGCCATCACCGCCGTCGAGATATAAACCGAAATCAACCGATTTCACCACTTGCAGCTTATTGTATTTTCCTAATTCCATTATATGTAGCTTTACTTAGCCTGACTTAAATTATATTATTTACGCAAATTTAACTAAATTTGCCCGATAAATCAAATAATATCTTATGGACAATATCGATATAATCCTCAAATATTTCCCTAATATAACCGACAAACAGCGCAATCAGTTCGCCAAAATAGGGGTGTTGTACCCTGATTGGAACGAAAAAATCAACGTTATCTCCCGTAAGGACATCGACAATCTATACACTAATCATATTCTCCATTCTCTCGCTATCGCCAAATTCCTCCCCAATCCGGTCGCGGGCACAAAATTTATCGACCTCGGCACCGGGGGCGGCTTCCCTGGGATACCGTTAGCGATCATGTACCCTGACTGCACATTCCACCTTATCGACCGTATCGGGAAAAAAATCCGCGTCGCGCAGTCAATCGCAGAGGAAATAGGGCTGGAGAACGTAACTTTTCAGCATGGCGACATCGGTGAGTGTCACGAAAAGTTTGATTTCGTGGTAAGCCGCGCTGTCATGAATCTCGCGGAACTCGTAAGAGTGACGCGTAAAAACGTTGGCAACAAATCGCGCAACGGATATCCCAATGGCCTTATTTGCCTTAAAGGGGGTGATCTCGACAACGAGATAGCCGAGACTCGCGTCGATGTGATCGAAGAAAATCTGTCGACGTGGTTCTCTGAGCCGTTTTTTGAAACCAAACGACTGATTTACATACCTTACTGAGAGCCTGTCGGACAATTATTTCACATAGGCTCTAAAAATGTCTCACTCTATTTTTTAGAGAACTTGTAGAGGCACGTCGTCAATCGTTTGGGGCGAGTCATCATCGGCGCTGGCTTGGTGTATGACTTGATTTTCTCAAACGATATTTTCTCTGCAAATCTGCCCATAAGCGCATCTTCATCTTCCTCGTTTGAGAGCAACAAACCCTCCGCAGGCAGATTATCGCGCTCAAATTCCTTGTCGAATATGCGCAGTCGGTCGCCTAAATAAAAGTTGATTTCGTAGAGACGTAGAGCTGTGTCATCGACAAAGCTATATAGTATTTCATCCGGATAGTCCTCCTTGATCTCCATTGCCACCGGGTAATCACTCTTTGAGGAGAGTATCGGGGGTAGCGCGGCGCAACTTACCGAAGTGAGTAATGCCACGGTTGTTGCTATAGTCCAAGCAGCAACCTGCTTATAAGAGCCTTTAATCAGTTTTTGCAAAAGCACGCAAGCAACGGCAATGACTATAGCAAGCGACGCAATCACAACTATACCACATCCATACTCAGCGAACCCCGCCAATTTAGGCACCACACCCATATATGCCGCGGCTACAGCAGAGGTTGCAATCAACGAAACCACGGCAATAACCCAGCCATATACTTTGAGCGATTTCTTCCGGTTTGCTATAAGCCACTCGACAAGAAGCGCGACAAAGTAGGCAAGCATCGGATAAATGGGGAGGAGATAGACGCTGCGCTTACTCTTCGGGATACAATAGAACACGAATATAACAATCGCTACCACTTCGGCGAAAAGCGTCGCGCGGTCCTGAGCTGAAATGCGCCGACGAAGGGAGCGTAACCACCCGCTTGACGCGGGTTTGCGCCAGCGGGCCGAGAACAGGGCGAAGACGCATAATAGCGTATAGGGAGCCATGCCTGAGACCACGGTCATCACATTATAATACCAAGGGTTTTCGTGAGACTCATACGACATTGAGCCTGTAAGGCGACCGAAATTCTCCTCCATCACAAGCGACAGGAAATTGTCTCCTCCCTGCTTATATGCGGCAATATACCAGATTGCCGGTATAACGCACGAAAACACGCCCGCAGCAAAAAGTCGGCCCAGCAAAGGGAGAAACCGATCACCTGTCATCAGCCTGTATATCCCCAAAACAAGACATGGCAACGCCACTCCCACAGGCCCTTTTGTAAGGAACGAGCAGCTCATAAGCAATATCGCGAGCCATGGGAGCCCACCACGGCATTTGTTTTCAAAAAAAGAATACATCGAATACATAGCACCAACCATAAAAGCGGTGTTGAGCATATCGACGCGACACGACGAAGCCGCTCGCCACACTTCTATCGAAGTAGCGAGGATGAGCGCCGTAAGGACGCCTGAAAAGCGCGACCCCCGATACCGCTTGAAGAACGCGTAGGTAGCCATCGCCATGAATATACACGCCAGTGCCGACGGCACGCGCGACGTAAATTCCGTGACTTGCCCGCCAAGCAACCATGAAATCGCCGCTATGCACCATGCAAGGAACGGCGGCTTGTACGGAATCTCGTAATCGAAACTCACAGGCAGAATCCAGTTGCCTGAATTAAGCATCGACACCGCGACAATCGACTCGCGGGGCTCCCCCTTAGTGTTGTACAGCGACTCCCCAAGCCAGGGTATAAACATGATAATGAGGACGGCGAGCAGCAGCCATCCCGAATATTTCTCTAAAAAATCTTTCACTTGTGATAATTGGTTTATTACGATTGCATATCTCTGGGGAAACTTTGCCCCTACGATTCAGGCCGCAAAGTTAATAAATGTTTGGTAATATGAAAAAAAATCACGAAATTCGCGCATAAACCGGCAAGGTACACTTTCTCTCCCGAAGCCTGGGCTACAAGCAGTGGATTCACCGCCCGGCAACCCGCAAAATCCTTGCGCTGAATTATGTAAGACAATGCAATTTACAGCCCGACAAATAGCCGCAATGGTTGGCGGCACAATAGTTGGCAACCCCGATGCCGCAGTTTCAACAGTTGCAAAAATCGAAGAAGGTCATACAGGAGCGATTTCGTTCCTCGCCAATCCTAAATATACGCATTTCATTTACGAGACAAAGTCGTCGATAGTGCTCGTCCGCAACGATTTCGAGCCGGAGCATCCGGTCGATGCCACTCTTATCAAGGTAGAGGATCCATACGCCACGGTCGCCTCGCTGCTGCAGATGGTAGCAAAGATGACCGAGCCTGTCTACGAAGGAATCGAAACGCCGTCATACATCAGCGAGGGGGTAGAGACTCCCGAAGGAATATATGTCGGCGCATTCGCGTATATTGGCAAGAACGTGAAGCTCGGCAAAAACGTGAAAATTTATCCTCAGGCCTACATTGGCGAGAATGTGACTATCGGCGACAATACTATAATCAAGCCGGGAGTGAAAATCTATCATGGCTGCAAAGTGGGAGCCAACTGTATTCTTCATGCCGGAGTAGTTGTAGGAGGCGACGGATTTGGTTTCGCACCCGTAGATGGCCATTACAATAAAATTCCCCAGATTGGCAACGTTGTGATAGAAGACAACGTTGAGATAGGCGCAAATACCTGTATCGACCGCGCGACCATGGGCAGCACCTACATTCGCGCCGGCGTCAAGCTCGACAACCTGATTCAGGTTGCCCACAACTGCGAGATAGGGGAGAATACAGTTATCGCCTCTCAGACCGGCGTGGCAGGCTCTACCAAAATCGGCCCTCGCTGCATGATTGGCGGCCAAGTCGGATTTGCAGGGCATATTACCGTCGGCTCCGACAACCAGATAGGCGCGCAATCAGGCATACCCAACAGTGTCGGCTCAGGCAATAGACTCATGGGGTATCCTGCGATAGATGCTCGCGACTGGGCCCGTCAAGCCGTATATATCAAAAAATTGCCCGACCTTTACAAGCAGGTAGCCAACATCGAGAAATCTCAAGGCAAAATCTGAAGTATTCCCCAACCAAGAAACAACAAACCAATCATATCAATGAAACAGCAAACTCTTAAACAAGAATTTACCGTCAACGGCAAAGGTCTGCACACCGGTCTTGACATCGAAGCGACCTTTTGCCCCGCTCCCGAAAACCACGGATATAAATTCCAGCGCATTGACCTCGAAGGCCAGCCCGTTATCGATGCTCTCGCCGAATATGTGACCGATACCAACCGCGGCACGGTGCTCTGTCGCGGCGACGTCAAAGTAAGCACCGTTGAGCACTCGCTTGCCGCTCTCTACGCGGCCGGTATCGACAACTGCCTTATCAAGGTTAACGCGCCTGAGATGCCGATTCTTGACGGCTCGGCTAAGATTTACTGCGACAAAATCGAAGAGGTTGGCATCGAAGAGCAAGCCGCCGATAAAGATTACTATGTAATCAAGCAGAAAATAGAAGTGCGCGACGACACTACCGGGTCATCGATCATCGCGCTCCCCGACGACGAATTCTCTATCGACGTCATGGTGAAGTTCGATTCTCAAGTGCTTGCCAACCAATTCGCCTCGCTCGACAATCTCGCCGACTTCAGCAAGGAGATCGCCGATAGCCGCACTTTTGTTTTCGTTAGAGAAATCGAGCCTCTCGTAAATCTCAACCTCATTAAGGGTGGCGACCTCGACAACGCTCTCGTCATCTACGACTCTCCCATGGAACAGGCTCAGCTCGACCATATCGCCGACATCATGGGCGTCGCCCACAAGCAGGTGACCGAGTTTGGCTACATCAACAACCGCAAACTGACAAACGAGAACGAGCCCGCTCGCCATAAACTTCTCGACGTGCTCGGCGACATCGCCCTTATCGGTCGTCCGCTCAAAGGCCACATCATCGCCACCAAACCCGGCCATTCTCTCAATACCACTTTCGCTAAGAAAATACGTAAAGAGATCAAGCGCCAGGATATTCAGGCACCTCTCTACAACCCCAACATCGAGCCTCTGATGGATCAGAACCGTATCCGCGAGCTCCTTCCTCACCGCTATCCGTTCCTCCTCGTCGACAAGATTATCGAAAAGGGACAGAGCTATATCGTAGGCGTGAAAAACATTACCGCCAACGAGCCTTTCTTCCAGGGCCACTTCCCGCAGGAGCCCGTGCTCCCCGGCGTTCTTCAGGTCGAAGCAATGGCTCAGACAGGCGGACTGCTCGTGTTGTCGACCGTGGATGATCCCGAAAAATACTCGACTTACTTCATGAAAATCGACAACGTGAAATTCCGCCAGAAAGTCGTTCCCGGCGACACGCTGATTTTCCACGTNTCNTTTATGACTNCGCTGCNCCGCGGNNGCGCAATTATGAAAGGNTACGCTTTCGTNNGCGNGNAAGTGGNCACCGAATNTGANNTNATGGCTCAGATTNTNNNANACAAATAATCATTANCGATGANACACGATTTAGCATATATTCATCCCGACGCTAAGATAGGGGAGAACGTCATCATCGATCCGTTTGCCGTAGTTCACGGCGACGTTGAAATCGGCGACGGCACTCACATTTATTCCGGCGCTGTGATTCAAGACGGTGCCCGAATAGGCCGCAACTGCAACATCCACCCCGGAGCGGTTATTGCCGGAGTGCCTCAGGATCTTAAATTCGTCGGCGAAAAGACTACTGCCGTCATAGGCGACAACACCACGATACGCGAATGTGCGACCGTCAACCGCGGCACCGCCTCAAAGGGAACCACCGTCATTGGTGCAAATTGCCTCATAATGGCCTATAGCCACGTGGCCCACGACTGCGTGCTCGGCAATAATATCATCATGTCTAATGCCACGCAGCTTGCAGGCGAGGTTGTGGTCGACGACTTCGCCGTAATCGGCGGCGGCACTCTCTGCCATCAGTTCTGTCATATCGGCTCATACGTTATGATTCAGGGCGGAGCTTTGATCAACAAAGATATTCCCCCATTTGTGAAAGCGGCTCGCGAACCGATTTCATACGTGGGCATCAACGTGGTAGGCCTTCGTCGCCATGGATTCACCAACGAGCAGATTGCCGAGATTCAGAATATATATCGCTATGTATATTTGACTGATCTAAATGTCACCGCTGCAGTCGAAGCGATACTTCGCGAAGTGCCCGAAAGCAAAGAGCGCGACATGATCGTCAACTTCATCAAGGGCTCTACCCGCGGCGTCATCCGCAGCGCAGTCTGAGCCCCGCTCATAAAGTATCGAAATACTTAACTTGACAAACAAAATAAACCGTAACATCGCCTTTCGGCTTTGTTACGGTTATTTTTTGTACCCTAATCAGTTATTAGAGTGTCGCGCTATTATCGCGATTAGGCTTTTACCTTCTCAACTACCGCCTTGAAAGCTGCGGGATTGTTGAGGGCGAGGTCGGCGAGCACCTTGCGGTTCATCTCGATACCTGACTTGTGGATTAAGCCCATGAGCTGAGAGTAAGAAAGACCTTCCTGACGAGCGGCTGCGTTGATACGCTGAATCCAGAGGGCACGGAAGTTACCTTTTTTGTCTTTACGGTCGCGATAAGCGTATGTTAAACCTTTTTCCCAAGTGTTTTTGGCTACGGTCCACACGTTTTTGCGGGCGCCATAGTAGCCGCGGGTAAGTTTAAGGATTTTTTTTCTGCGAGCTCTTGAAGCTACGTGGTTGACTGATCTTGGCATTGTTTTGTTGCTTTTTGGATGTCAGCGTCAATTATCTTATTGCTCTTTTGTGCTGTTCATCCGGTTAATAAAATATGAAAATCACGAATTAAATTAGCGATTCACTGAAGCGCTCTAATAATGCGCGATGCTCAATGAAATTGCTTCGGGCGAGCCGTGAGAATTAGCGGAGACCGAGGAGTGACTTAACGCTCTTAACGTTGCTTGCGTCAACTGTACCTGAGTGGGTAAGGTTGCGTTTCTGCTTTTTGGTCTTCTTGGTCAGAATGTGGCTCTTGAATGCATGTTTTCTTTTGATTTTGCCTGATCCGGTAAGGGCGAACCTCTTTTTGGCACCGGAATTAGTCTTAACTTTTTGCATTTTCGGTTAAATGTTTATTTAATTAATGATTTATTTGTTGCCATCTCGTGGCAGATATTATCAAGATATTGCGAAGCGGGGTTACTTCTTTTTGGGCGACAGCATGATGATCATGCGCTTTCCTTCCAGCTGGGGCATCTGCTCTACCTTGCCATACTCTTCGAGGTCGTTGGCGAAGCGAAGTAATAACACCTCACCCTGCTCCTTGAAAAGGATCGAGCGGCCCTTAAAGAATACGTAAGCTTTCACTTTGGAGCCTTCCTGCAGGAAGCCGATAGCGTGCTTAAGCTTGAAGTTGTAGTCGTGGTCGTCGGTTTGAGGACCGAAACGAATTTCCTTAACCGTCACTTTTGTTTGCTTTGCTTTCTGCTCCTTCTGACGCTTTTTCTGCTGATAGAGGAACTTCTGATAATCGATTACGCGGCAAACGGGAGGTTGGGCGGTAGGGGAGATTTCTACCAAATCGAGCTCGAGATCGTCGGCGATCTTCATTGCCTCCTGAATGGAGAAGATTCCGTTTTCAACGTTATCACCCACAAGGCGAACTTCTTTGGCGCGGATACGCTCATTGATAGCGTGCTGGGCTTTACTCTCCATGCGGGTGCGGGGATCGTTGCGGCGCATGCCACCCATAGGCGGACGAGGACCTTGCGGACGGGGGCCTCCGGCCGGACGCGGACCGCCAGTGGCCGGACGTTGTTGTGAAGCGGGGCGCGGAGCGCCGGTGCCCATCGGGCGTTGATTTGGATTGGGCTTGGGTTTATTGTCCATTAACCTTTTGTTAGTGATGCAGATTACGCAATGCCACGTTAACCGAAAGCATATTTTGGAGCGCTGACTGCTAATTATTATATGTGTAATTGTTCGTTTCGGAGTTTGCTTTTCTATCAGCGGCGAAAGCCGTGATTAGTTGCTTCCGGTAGCTTCGGCGACCTCTTCGGCGATTTGCTGTGCAAAGGTNGCNATTTTCNTCGTNCCNTTATCACCTTCGCCCTGTTTTCTTACAGAAACTTCACCATTTTGTGCCTCTTTTNCGCCTNCNANGAGCATATATGGTATTCTTTTTAGCTCGTTATCGCGGATTTTCTTGCCGATTTTCTCATTTCGGTCGTCAACTTCGGCTCTGACATCGGCAGCGTTGAGCTGCTTCGCTACCTCGTAGGCGTAGTCGTTGAATTTCTCGGAAATGGGGAGCACGATGGCCTGAGTGGGGGCGAGCCAAAGGGGGAAGCGGCCTGCGGTGTGCTCAAGCAGCACAGCCACGAAGCGCTCCATAGAGCCGAACGGCGCGCGGTGGATCATCACTGGGCGATGCTTCTGGTTGTCGGCCCCGGTGTATTCGAGCTGGAATCGCTCAGGGAGGTTATAGTCAACCTGAATGGTGCCGAGCTGCCAGCGGCGACCGATCGCATCCTTCACCATGAAGTCGAGTTTCGGGCCGTAGAACGCCGCTTCGCCGAGCTCTTTGCGCGCTTTGAGGCCTTTTTCCTCGCAAGCCTCAATAATGGCGGTCTCGGCGAGATGCCAGTTCTCGTCGCTACCGATGTATTTCTCTTTGTGAGCCGGGTCGCGGAGCGAAATCTGAGCCTCGAAATTCTCGAATTTAAGTGCCTTGAAGATATAGAAAATAATATCCATCACCTTTAGGAACTCATCCTTGATCTGGTCGGGGGCGCAATAAATGTGGGCGTCGTCCTGAGTGAAGCCGCGCACGCGGGTAAGTCCGTGGAGTTCACCGCTCTGCTCGTAACGGTAGACGGTGCCGAACTCGGCCAGACGCAGAGGCAACTCGCGGTAAGAGCGCGGAGCCGCGCGGAATATCTCGCAGTGGTGAGGGCAGTTCATCGGTTTGAGCAGGTATTCCTCGCCCTCTTCGGGGGTATGGATAGGCTGGAACGNGTCTTTNNCATATTTGGCATAGTGGCCCGAAGTCACATAGAGGTTTTTGTTACCGANATGGGGTGTGATTACNTGGAGGTAGCCGTATTGTTTCTGTATCTNGCGAAGGAACTGTTCGAGGCGGTCGCGGAGAGCGGTGCCTTTGGGAAGCCAGAGTGGTAGACCTGCGCCCACATTCTGCGAGAATGCGAAAAGTTCCATCTCTTTGCCGAGCTTGCGGTGGTCGCGCTTTTTGGCCTCTTCGAGAAGCGCGAGATACTCGTCGAGCATCTTCTTCTTGGGGAAAGTGATGCCGTAGACGCGCACAAGCTGGTTGCGGTTTTCGTCGCCGCGCCAATATGCGCCGGCGAGCGACATCACCTTGGCGGCCTTGATGGGAGCGGTTGTGGGGATATGCGGTCCGCGGCAAAGGTCGGTGAAGTTACCCTGAGTGTAGGTTGTGATGTGGCCGTCCTCAAGCTCGCTGATAAGCTCGCATTTATATTCTTCGCCACGGTCGCCGAAGAGTTTCAGAGCGTCGGCTTTAGAAATGTCGGCGCGTACGATAGCCTCTTTCTTCTGCGCGAGTTCGAGCATCTTCTTCTCGATCTTGGGGAAATCAGCATCAGTGATTGTGTGACCGTTGGGGTCGATATCGTAATAGAAACCGTTTTCGATAGCTGGGCCGATACCGAATTTCACTCCGGGATAAAGCTCCTGAAGAGCCTCGGCGAGAAGGTGAGCCGACGAATGCCAGAAAGCGTGCTTGCCTTCGGGGTCATCCCATTTGAAAAGTTTTATTTCGGCGTCTTCGTTGATTGGGCGGGTAAGGTCCCACTCCTGTCCGTTGACCGATGCGGCAAGCACGTCCTGCGCAAGGCGCGAGCTGATGCTTTCGGCGATCTGGAGCGGAGTCACCCCAGCCTCAAACTGCTTGACCGACTTATCGGGAAAAGTAATGTTAATCATGATCAAATAGTTGTTTATCAATAAGNTNCTGCATACAACGCNGCCACCAAACAAAAATCGCCCACAANGATACAAANAAGNTTCTGATTTTCNATCATTTCNCCAATAAAAATCACCCATAATAAATTTTAACCCTCCTGATTTTTCATCCCACATATTTTCCCGCATAGATTTGATGCGTTGGGTCAGTAGATATGGAGCATGCATCCTTTGGAGCGAGAGAGAGTCAGGTGACGCAAACAACTTTGTATCACGCTCCATATTCGCTTTCCACACATTCAGTCAAGAGCGAGGCGAAAGCCTACAGTGCCGTTCCTAAAGGATGGGTAGTTGTCGCGGCGAAACGGGGCACGACAGTAAGTCGCACCGTAATAGTAACTACCCCCACGATACACGCAGCGTGAGCCTGACGAAGGACCCTTAGGATTAGAGGAGGAATGGGAGGAATATGCGTTTATGTCGTACCAGTCCTCGCACCACTCCCACACGTTACCGCTCATATCGTATAGACCAAGCTCGTTGGAATCCTTAGTTTTAACTGAATGAGTTTTATCTCCACTGTTTTCATAGTACCAGGCCACGTCGCCGAGATTGTCGCTGCCGCTATACTCGTAGCCTTGCGACATTGAGCCTCCCCGGGCGGCATACTCCCACTCCGCCTCTGTAGGCAAGCGGAAACGCTGGCCCGTAATGGAATTTAGCTTACGGATAAACTCCTGGCAATCATTCCAACTTACTTGTTCGACAGGCAGGTTGTCTCCTTTACGATAACTTGGATTACTGCCCATAACGGCTTCCCAAAGCGCCTGGGTCACCTCGGTCTCACCAATCATGTAGTCGGAAAGTGTTACGCTATGAACTGGTTTCTCATCATCGTCTCCATTGTTACTGCCCATCATGAACGTACCACCCTCCACCGGCACCATAGAGAAACTCACTCCATTTACGGTAAAAGTTTCGGTTGGGGAATCAACTTCGTCCATCGCAATTGGCACTTCCCTCACTGAAGATTCAGACCAAAATTTTATGGCAGCAACCACTGCGAAAACGCCGAATATAAGTCCGACAATCGATACCATATTAAAGCGTTTCTTCTTTTTATTTGCCTCCTGTACTGATACTGTAGCGTGTTCTTGAGTGTCGGGCCAACCGGTCGGATGAATGGTAGAGACATCAACAGGTTCTGTAGATTGCGTGTAAGATTGAGCCGTTCCCGTAGAAGAAGATGATGATAAAGATGATGAAGCTGCCTCGGTAATTTCGGCTATGAAATCGGCCACGGTGGGTTGTCGGTTAAATCTCGGATTAGACATAGCCATCGATATGACGCTTGCAAGCCTTTCGGGAAAACCATCGGGGAATCTCAAACCAGTCTCTATGATTTCTGAGGCTTGCGGAGGTATTGTCCCCGATAGGAGGAAATAAAGCGTGGCGGCTAAAGAATAGACGTCGGTTTGCGGCGAGAACTCGCTGACGCCTCCCGCTTTATATTGCTCGATGGGGGCGAATCCGTGGCTTATGCCTGCAGGGGTAGTAGATGTTTGCAATCCCTTTTGGTCATATTGCTTTGACAAGCCGAAATCGATAAGTATAGGCGTATTGTCGCTCCGACGAAGCATGATGTTGGCGGGCTTAACGTCGAGATGATTAATCAGCCTCTGATGCACATAGCTAAGGGCATCGCCGACTTTTTTGATATACTCGATAGCCTGCTTCTGGTCGAGAGGACCATTGCGCTTAACAATATCCCATAGCGACGCGCCCTCGATATATTCCATCACGTAGTAGGCCGTATTGTTTTCCTCAAAGGCCGAATGGATCCGTATAATACCAGGGTAGTCGAATTTCGCGATATTGCGGGCTTCTTTGAGAAACTTGGCCTTAAGCCTCTCGACGAAATCGCAGGCGCTGAGCGAGCCTACGGTTATATGGCTTGTTTCGCCGTCGCGATTACAGTAATCCTGCGGAAAAAACTCCTTGACAGCGACTTTGCGGTCAAGTGTCAGGTCAGTCGCGAGATATGTGATACCAAACCCGCCTTGGCCTATAGCTCGTTCTATACGATAAGAGGCGTGTAAAATCGTTCCGGGCTTAAGTTTCTGTGACATAAAAGTTGAGTTAGATTAAAAAGGGATTAGGAGCCTTATACTGTCGCGAATATAGCGATTTTAATCCGATTAATTGCCTCATTTATCAAAATATGAAAAACCTGAAATCAGCGGGATTTGCAGGCGGTGAGCCATACGGGGAGCATACCGCCAACAAAGTTGCCGACGACGGCGATAAGCCACATGCCGAGCACCGCGCCGAATGATTCAGTCTGCATCAGGTCGCCGCGGATTAAAGCGACCGATATGTAAAATCCGTCGGCTATCGAGTGAATAAATCCGGCGAGGATGAAGCCCGGCACCCCGATAAGCAATGGCCAGAGATTGTTTTTCTCCTTCGCCGCCGACACCGCCACGGTCATTATAATACCGCACCCCACGGCTCGGCCAAAAGCTGCGATAGGGGTGAGCTCGGTGCGAAATCGCGCAATCTTGGTCGCTGCCTCGGCTATTTGGTCGCCGGGGAAAACCAACGCCATCATGACGCACCCGACTATGTTGAGGGCGAGCACGGCCATTAGCGGCAGCGGAGCGAAACCATTATCCTTTTTCAGCGAGCACTCACGGATTTTACCGGTGTAAAGCAACGCCCCGAAATGCACTACCGACAATAAGCCGATAGAGAATAGCACTGCTCCGAGCGGGCCACCGACGGCAAGATAAATATAACCGCCGAGCGAAATAAACGCTCCGCCAAGTATCGATTTTAATATAAATTCCATGTTTAGATGCTGCTTTTGTTATTTCATTTGCTCATAGAGGGCTTCGGCCGCGCGCTCACCGTCGATAGCGGCGGATACAATTCCACCGGCGAATCCCGCGCCTTCGCCCGCCGGATAAAGCGACGGATGAGAAAGGCTGACAAGAGTATCGCGGTCGCGCGAGAGCTGCACGGGCGCGCTTGTGCGCGTTTCGCATCCTATGACCGTAGCGTTGTCGGTAAGGAATCCGCGGTACTTTTTGCCGAATTCCTCAAAGCCCTTCTTGAGTCGTGACGAAATATTGTAGGGGAGGAGATTGTCGACACGAGCGGCATGCACTCCGGGAGCGTAGCTCACGGCGGGAAGCGACGACGACTCGCGGCCTGCCACGAAATCGGTCATGCGCTGAGCCGGCGCGTTTTGCGAATCGCCGCTATGGTGATAAAACGATTTNTNTATGNGCTCTTGAAGCGACATTACTTTCAGCGGATCGTCNCCCGGTATATCATCGACAAGAATCTCCACTACCATGCCTGAATTGGCCCATTTAGTGCCGCGGTTGGAGGGCGACATACCGTTGACGGCCTGCTGGTCGGGGCCGCTCGCCGACGGAATGACAAAACCGCCCGGACACATGCAGAACGAGTATACGGCCCGATCATCGACTCGCGTCAGGAGCGAATACTCCGCCGCAGGAAGGTATTTGCCTCTGCCGCCGGGGTTGTGATACATTATCTGGTCGATAAGCTCCTGCGGATGCTCCAGGCGAACGCCTATCGCGATACCCTTAGGTAGCATCGCCACGCCTTTATCCAACAGCATCCTGTAAGTGTCGCGGGCTGAATGACCAGTGGCGAGAATCACCGGGCCGACGAATTGACGACCATCGGCCGTGACTACACCTTTCACCTCGCCGTCGGCAACAATCAGATCAGTGACTTTAGCGGAAAAGTGTATTTCGCCTCCCGATTTGATAATCGTTTCGCGCATCGCCTTAATCACATCTGGGAGGCGGTCGGTGCCGATATGAGGATGAGCGTCGACAAGTATATCCTCCGCTGCGCCATGCTGGCAGAAAATCTGAAGGATTTTGCTGACGTTACCGCGCTTTTTCGAGCGGGTGTAGAGTTTACCGTCGGAGAAAGACCCCGCACCCCCTTCGCCGAAGCAGTAGTTGGAATCGGGGTCAACCACATTTTCGCNNGCTATCGCAGNCATGTCTTTACGGCNGTCGNCAACNCTTTTACCTCGCTCAAGTAGTATGGGCTTAACGCCCAATTCTATGAGCCGGAGTGCGGCGAACAATCCTGCCGGGCCTGCGCCCACGATAATTGCCTGAGGCCGATCGGCCACGTCGGGGTACTCGATAGGGGTATATAACGCGTTGGCCGGAGCAGGCTCGTCGACATAGACTCTCAGAGTCAGATTTACCATGATTTTGCGTTGTCGGGCATCGATCGAACGCTTGACCACGCGAAGATCCTTTATCCTGTTAACGTCGATGTCGAGCCGGGTCGAGGCTATGGTTTGCAACTGAAGGTCGGAGGCCGCGACGCGCGGCTCTACCCTTAGCTGAAGTTCTGTTACCATAAAATTGATTATGTGAGGGAGTTAAGGTAATTTTGTATCATTCTTCCATTGATCCGTAGCCGCTTCCATCCATTTCGCCGCCGTCCATGTCATTGCGGTGGTTATCGCGCTTAGGATTCATGTTGCCGAATGAATATTTAATCGTAAGGCGCACGTTGCGTCCTCCGCGCCAGCGTTTATTCTCCTGTGAGTACCCTTCGCCGTAAGTGAAACTATGCATGCGGCGAGAGTCAAACACGTCGCGGCAGTTGAGCGATATAGAGAATTTACCGACGTTCTTGCGCAATCCGGCATCTACGTTCCAGCCCGCCTCGCGAGAGCCCTGCGCCGTCAACCGGCGTGAATTATAGCGCCCTGTGGCCTGAAACGATATGCCCCACGGCAAGCGGACCGAAGCCATGCATCGCGCATCCCACGAGAAGTCATCGCGGGCTTTGCCCGACACCGGGAAATTCTGATTTCCGTCATGAAAGTCGAGGCTCCAGGCATCGAGATGGCTGTTGTAGAGATTAACGGTAGTGGTGAAATCAAGCTTACCGCCGAAGAAGCTGTTCTTGCCCACGATTTCACAACCGGTGTTGGTCTGGGTGCCGACGTTGCTCCATGTGGAGTACATCACGTCGCCGTTGAGATACGATATGCGGTTCATATCATGCTCAGTAGTGCGCAGATAAGCCGAGAAACTTATCATGTGCCAGGTCCACGACTTGATATAGTTAAGCTCAAAGGCGTTGGAATATTGCGGTTCGAGATCAGGGTTACCATACGATATATTGGTAGGATCTGAAATATCGTGAAAGCTGTTGAGCTGCCCGCCCCACGGTCGGCGTATACGGCGCGTGTAGTTAATCTGCACCTCGTTGTCATGTGGAAGTGAGTAGGAAAGAAACGCCGAGGGGAAAAGAGCGAATTTATTGCGCTTGATCGCATCCACGTCGTCATAGGCCATTCCGTAATCAAGCGAGCGGGCGCGTGTCTGCCACTGTTCGGCTCTGAGCCCGGCAGAGAACGACAGTTTTTCAACCTTTCCTCCGAAAGTGAAATAGAAAGCGTTTATGTCGTTGTCGTAAATGAAACGGTTGNACAGCTCAGGGGCTATAACNATATCTTGNTCGGAGGTTCCNTGCAATGTGGTCNACGGAGAGTTTTCGTGGNTATACTGCCCTTGGAATCCCGCTTCAAACTTCAGCCAGGAGGTCAGTTGCTGCACATAATCGAGTTTCACGTCGGCTCCGTTGAGCTTGAGACGCATATCCTGCTCGCGGTATATATCCGACACGGTCGCGGGGTCGTCCCATTCCTGATGCTGGAGATATGAATTCCATGTAGGCCCGCCCCAATGGTTAAAGCCAACCATTAGGTCGAGGGTATGATTATCGGCCCATTTGTGGGTATAACCGACCTCGGCGTGTGCTCCGCGCATATCATTTGACGTTTTGCTCACATTGCGGTTCGCACTCCACTGTCCGGGCAAATCAGAGGTGTAATCTGTCACCGAGTTGCCTCTGCGATGACCAAACATACCGAACGCGTTGGCATAGAAATCATCCTTGTCGGTAAGGTGATAGGTCGCGCCAGCGCGCAAAAACACGTTGTTGCCGTGATTTGGGTTTCGGCCAACGGAGCGAAGAAAATGGCCGTTGTCATATAGACGCTCTGAACTGCTGCCTCCCTTGTTTTTGCGCATTCTATAGCCCACGCCGGCATACGTGTCCCACTTGCCTGAGTTATAGTTAATGTTGAATCCGGCGTTGACGCCACCGCGGCTGTTACCGCCAACCTCCGCCGAGCCGAAATAACCCGCGCGACGGTCTTTTTTAAGGATGATGTTGATAATTCCGGCCGTTCCTTCCGGGCTGTATTTAGCCGAGGGGTTGGTGATAACCTCAATTCGCTCGATTGATTCGGCGGGTATCTGCTCAAGAATCTGAGCGCGGTTGTCGGCCGTCAAGCCCGACTCCTTGCCGTTGAGCCATATCGTCACCGACGAGTTGCCGCGGAGCGAAACCTCACCGTCCTGATCAACCTCGACTGAAGGCACCGCCTCAAGCAATTCGCTCGCCGAAGCGCCGGCCGAAGCGATATTTGAATCAACATTGAATACCTTTTTATCAAGCTCGAAACGCATTTGCCCCTTGACGCCTTCCACGACAACCTCCTTTAGCATCTTGGTGTCGTCGGCGAGATTTATGGTGCCGACATCAACGTTGGCTCCGGCCACTTTCACAGGGCGCGACTGGGGTACAGAGCCTATCAAAGTTATACGCACCGAGTAATTACCGTCGGGCACACCCGAAAGCGTGAACACGCCGTTCTCGTCGGTGTTGGTTCCGTAAGTGGTCGGTTTGCCGGTCTTTTCGCTAATGAGCTGCACGACTGCAAACTCCACCGGCTCTTTAGTGTCCTTACTTAATACTTTACCTGAAATATCACCTTTGGCTAAAGCGATAGCAGGCAGCGTCAACGTGAACGCTGCCATTATGATCTTTTTATTTACAAGCATGGTCAGGATTTAAAATATCAGCAAGCTTTGAAGCTCATGTCCAATCCCTTGACAGAATGGGTCAATGCACCAACCGAAATAAAATCCACTCCACATTCGCCATAGTCGCGGAGAGTGTCAAGAGTGATGCCACCCGACGATTCAACCTCAGTGCGGCCATTGATGAGCTTAACCGCCTCGCGGGTGCGCTCGGGAGTAAAGTTGTCGAGCATTATGCGGTCGACACCCGCTTCAAGGGCTTGGTTAATCTCATCGGTATTGCGCACCTCAACCTCGATCTTAAGGTCGCGCCCGGTTTCGGCGAGATATTTCTTTGCTGCCGTTACTGCCTGGGGAATACCTCCGGCAAAATCGACGTGATTGTCCTTGATAAGAATCATGTCAAAGAGGCCAATGCGATGATTTTCGCCGCCTCCGATCTTCACGGCCATCTTCTCCATCAATCTCATTCCGGGAGTGGTCTTGCGGGTGTCGAGCACCTTGGTCTTCAGTCCGGAAAGACGGCTCTGGTATTTATCGGTCATAGTCGCGATACCGCTCATGCGCTGCATTATATTGAGCATTGTGCGCTCGGTCTGGAGAAGCGACCTCACGCTCCCTTCGACTACGAAGGCCACGTCGCCCGGCTTCACGCGAGCGCCGTCGTTGATAAATACGGTCATCTTAAGCTCCGGATCGAAATATTCAAACACCTTGCGCGCCATTTCCACGCCGGCGAGAATACCCTCCTCCTTGACGATAAGCTGCTGGCGCCCCTTGGCATCGGCCGGAATGGTGGATAGGGTAGTATGGTCGCCGTCGCCCACATCTTCATTGAAAGCGAGGGTTATGAGGTCGTTGATAAGTTGGTCGTTAGATTTCATAATATATGATAAGTTTCTTAAATTCGCGGTGCAAAGTTACTAAAATTGGCTGAAAGTTGCCGTTAAGCCATGAGTATAATTGGCAAGTTTACGCAGATTTATACCGATTTTTAATTTTTTTAGCATATTTTATGAAGTTACGTCTCGTCGTTGTCGGCAAAACGTCGACAGGCTATCTCAAAGAGGGTATCAACGAATTCACCAAGCGCGTGTCGCGCTATTTCCCTTTCGAGATGATTGAGCTGCCCGACCTCAAATCGACCAAAGGGCTCTCGGCCGATAAGCAGAAGCAGCGGGAGGGGGAGTTGATACTCAACGCCATAGGCGACAACGGAGCTTGGGTCGCACTTCTCGACGAGCGTGGCAAGGAATTCACCTCACGCGGATTCGCTGACTATATCGACAAGCGTATCTCTACGCTTAACAAGGACATAACATTTGTGGTCGGAGGGCCATACGGATTCTCTCCGGCGGTTTACGAAAGGGCCGACGACAAAATCTCTTTGTCGAAGATGACATTAACCCATGAGATGATACGCCTTATGTTTACCGAGCAGCTCTACCGCGCCTTTACCATTCTCCGCGGCGAGCCCTACCACCACGACTAAATCATACTAAATCTTTGCTTTCCGACGCCAACTCTCTCCAAGTTAGAGAATCAGGTCGCGGAAGATGGCGTCGGAGCGTAGCCAGTCGGATTCGGGGATTGTGAGGCGGTCGGATGAACGATTGAGACGAGAACCAGCGGCATTCACGTTGTCGGCAAATTGGCGTTGAAGTTGGATTGGGAAACGCTTCAGCAAGTTCACATCAAGCCCCTTAGAAGTGCGTAATGACGTTATTATAAGGTCGTTCAACCTATCAGCATCATCTTCTTCCTCGATCTCGCAGAATGGTTTTCGAGCGGCAATAGAATCTATATAGGCGCTGATTTTTGGCGGATTTGATCGGCGATTACGTCCGTCGAACGAATGGGCCGAAACGCCGAGACCAAGATAAGGGGTGAGATTCCAGTAATTTGAATTATGGATCGCAGTAGAGCCTAGTCGGGAGAAATTGGATATTTCGTAATGCTCATATCCGGCAGATGAAGCCGCCGAAGTAAGATGGGCATACATGGCCGTAGCGAGTTCTTCAGATGCTTCTTCCACTTTTCCGGTCATCAATTGGGCATAGAGGCGAGTCCCCGCTTCGTAGGAGAGAAGATATGACGAAAAGTGAGGCGGCGCAAATGATAGCAACGTAGCGAGCTGAGTTTGCCAATCGTCAAGCGACTGCCCCGGCAAACCGTAAATCAAATCGGCACTGTAATTGAATCCCGACGACGACAATAATTCAAGCGCATGGAGAGCCTCGGCCGAATCATGCCTTCGCCCGAGTGCTGAAAGCATCTTATCGTCGAATGTCTGAACACCGATGCTTACCCTGTCAATACCGAGACTTCGGTAAGATTTTAAGATCTCGCTTGAAATATCATCGGGATTCTCCTCAATAGTAAATTCCTCGATATCTCGTAATTTATCAGCTGATTTCAGTTCGCTCAAAATGCCATCAACCAACAGTCGGAGCATCGGCATCGGTAATATCGAGGGTGTACCGCCCCCAATGTAAATAGTTGATATACCGGCAGAGGGGATTTCATTGATACGCAATCGTAATTCCGCGATAAGAGAATGAACATACAGCTCAACCTTTGATAGCGAGGGAGTGGAATAGAAGTCGCAGTACGCGCACTTCGACTTGCAGAACGGAATATGTATGTAAAGCCCGGCCAAAATATCGTTAAATTTTTATCAGCTATTGGGTATGCCGCAGATTTCCTTGAATTTACAGAAGTGGCAATTGTGATTGCGATCCCCGGGGTCGGCCACAAAGGGTTTATCGGGGGAGAAAATATCGTCGAGCAAAAGGCTAAGTTTGCCGAGATACTCTCCGATAAAGTCGCGGTAATCGGTGATAGGCTCGCCTCCTACCTTAATCGGCGTCATTTTATTTATCATCACCTTACGCAGCTGATAGATAAACGGCTGAATTCGCCCATCATAATCCTCGTGGTCGGCAAAAGCGGCAGCATATAGCATCAACTGGAATATCGCTTTAGGACGCGACTTGTCGGTATTATCAAATAATCGATCGAGNGAAGGNGCTGAAATTATATCGNCGCCTGTCTTATAGTCGACANTTCGATAGAACGANGTGCCGTCGGCTTCNTCGACGCGGTCAACGCGGTCGATCGTGTNCGACAGATTTATCGTGTGCTCAGGGGATACCTTAAACGGTATTTTTATCTGATGCTCCGCGTCGACAAAATATATCTTTTGACCCATTTCGAGCTCGCGCTCAAGCATACGACGGATTGTGCGGCTCATTATCTGCCTATACACGGCCGTGTCACCGATCAAAGGAGCGGGATCGTCGGGCGATACTTTGAGATAATTCTCTTTAATAGAGCGGGTCACATAGTTTTCGGCATACCCTTTTCGTGAAAATTTTTCGACTATTTCGNGAGTGATGNGAAGCTCCGGCGCNTCTCCTCGCTCATCTTTATACATCTTTGCCACGGCATCATGAAGAACTGTANCGNAAGTGCCGTCGTCCATATAATCCACGAAATCATTTTCGGGATAATACCNTTCAACATTTGCTATATAGAATGATAACGGGCACGTAATATANGCGTTGAGCGAACTTGCCGAAAGGTAGCGGGCGTTATCCGACGAGCGAAAACGATTCAGTTCACGCATTATTCTCTCGTTTTTGCTCACCATTACAGGCTCCTGCTCAGCTTTTCTGAGAGGGGATGAAACCGGCAGAACGCTCACCTTTTCAGGCGGGAACTGGTAGCGAAGCTGCTTGATGTAGCGCGATGCGCCCCCTGAGTGAATACCGGTCTTGCGCGCGTCGTAAAGCAAAAACACATTTTTTGCCCTCGTTATCAAGCGATAGAAGTAGTAAGCGTAGATACTTTCCTGATGTTCGAGAGTGGCCATCCCATATCCGCGACGCAACGCGTTGGGGATGAACGATTTTGAATAGTGCTTGCGGGGAAACACGCGCTCATTCATCGACGTCAGGATAATGTTGTCGAAATCGAGGCAACGCGATTCGAGCACGCCCATTACCTGAAGTCCGCGCAATGGCAATCCCTCATAATTGACAGTCTGATTCCCTACTATGCGCTCCACGAGATGAAACACCGTCTTATCCTCTATGAACACATCGCTTAAAAATTCCTCTCGCAGCGATCTAAGCTGCTCCACAGCGTCGAGATAACCTCTGATAAACTGCAACTCAAGATTCACCGGGCCGTTAACCTCAACCAGCGGCTCACCCTCATCATCAGAGTCGAAGACAGATTTTTTCGACACACTCTCTATAAGCTCGATAAGCCAATGGAGCAAATCGGCCAAATAATCGAGCACCGCCTCAGGGTTCATGGCGTTTGTGACGACTCTGAACGGCGCCGCCAAAGCCTCATATTCTTTCGCCGCAAGCATATCTACAGGCACGTTAAACAGACGCCGACGATTGATTTGAGCGACTATGCTGTCGCAAAGCGGCGCATACTTTAATCGTATAAGCGGATGCGAGAGCACAGCTATAACATCGTCGAAGAAAAACGTGTTGTGCGATTTCACCTCGCGTGCGCGCAGCTGCAGCGATATGATATTCCTAAGCAGTGTCGCGACCCCGGTATGGCGCAAGGAAAAGCCCATAGTGACATTCACAACCGGAATCTCCACAGGCAATGCGCTCAGCAGAGGCTGCGCAAGAGACTCATCGGGCAGAACAATCGCCGTTCGTGCCAATGAATTTATCATCTCCTCATATTCATCGTCGGAGACGGATTTAGTGACTTTTGAATCGAAAAAACCGGGATAAAGTTTACGCAATATGTCGGGAACCAACTTTGTCTGACCGAACGCCGAAGGCACCGGCATAACCGTAATGTCAGGGTAATAATTGATTGTAGTGGAGCCGACGCCGGGATACAGCGAAGGGAAATCGCGGAGGTTATTCCGCAGAAAACGGCTTGCGCGGTTTGAAGGGATCTTGAATTCGGGCGATGCGAAATCCCAATAGAAATCGGCTAGCCCCTTGCTCCGCAGGCTTGAGAAAATATGCTTTTCTGACGCTGACAACACGTTGAACCCGACGAAGATGTATCGCTTGTAGGTGAAATCCGTCCGATCCATTCGGTCTATCTCCTCGGCCGCGTCGCGGTAGCTCTTTCCCGGATAAGTCAATCCGTTCGCTGCAAGCTCCTCCCTGAACGACAGATACAACTCCTCCATCACCTGCCAGAGCTTAAGAAATCCCGCAACATTTTTCTTGTCGGAATGNGGCACTCCCATGTCGGTCTCCGACTTGTNGGANATATNGCGCCAGAACTCNTTTACCGGATCGGGCAAGCCTTCGACATTCCAGTACTTCTCGATAGCCTTTATCTGCTCCGGTGTAAGGAAATTGGCGCTGATCTCCTTCAGTCGCTCCACATTTTGGAAAAGCTGCTTGGTATCAACCATATAGCGGTCGACATCGTTGAAATCATTGAGGAGAATATCACCCCAGAACTGGAAACGGTTAAAATCAACAAGATTTTTCCCAGCCGCGATTTCGGCTGCCGACGACCTCGCCGTAAGCACCCGCGAATATACTCGGTAAAGTACCAATAGCTGACGTATGCGAGGCGCCTCCACGAGGGTCGAAAATCCGCTGACGAAATCAGCGATAGGAGAGACCTCGGGCAAGAAGCCTGTCATTTTCTCCCGCTGGAATATATCGGAGAAATATTTCGACAAGAACACAGCCGCTCGCTTATTTGGCGTGACGAAACAGTAGTCGATAAGATTATCGGCCTCTTCGCGTAAATAAAGCTCGGCGACTTGGCTTAGAAAAGGGTCGTTAGGCAACGGCATACGTGCTGAAACTAAAAAAAGATATTATCTGAATAGTGAAAGAATGAGGTCGTGGTTGAGAAATTTAATCGAAGGTAAGCATAAATCGCACAATGACTCTACTGTCTCCGCGGGGTTAGTGGTTGCGAAACCTATTACTTTAGCTCCCGAGCGGCGCCCCGCCTCCAGCCCCTGCAGCGAATCCTCCACCACCACGCATCGCGACGGCTCGGCACCAAGCTTTTCCGCAGCTAAAAGGTAGCCTTGGGGATCGGGCTTGGATCTCGTCACCTGATTGGCGTCGATAATCACGTCGATTAGCGACGGCAATTCGGGATGCTGCTTATAAAGCAAGTTCATCTTCACGTCGTCGGAGCTTGTGACAATCGCTGTTTTAACATCATTGTCCTTTAGCTCATTGAGTAGGCGTAGAGTGCCGTCGAAGTAGTTATAGGGCATCGTCGCTTCGAAATCGTGGATACGCTGAAGCACGTAATCACGCTTTTCATCGGGGAAAAAACGAAGTATGCTCCCGAGAGTCGTNCCCTTAATGTCGGCGGCGAAAGTCGTCGCNANATTAAACTNACGCCCCATCGAAGCCCAAAATNCANTATANATAGTCNCAGTATCGACGAGCACGCCGTCGAGATCAAAAAGTACGCTTATCATTTNTAATTCAATATTAACCGCCCCGCTTTATCAGCATTATATTCTNAACCGCNACGTNNAAAAGCACAATNTTTGCGTTGCAGTTACCGGCTATATCGCGGCGCGCGTTGATAAATAGTTCGCGAAGATCCTCCACGTTCTTATAGTTGATGAAACGAGCGAATTTTTTGCTGAATTTCGCCTCGTCGGCATCGAGATAATAGAGATGTGGATCGCGCAAGTTATAAATATAGTTTTCGCCTACAAGACGCTCGCAATATTCAAGAAACTTCACGCACTTCTCGCGGCCGAGTTTCGCGACCTCCTCCGACCACGCTTTCATCTCCTTTATCTTTCGCAGATAAGAGTTGCGCATCAGCCTTATGAAAAATTCGAGATAAACGGCGTTGTCAGCGCGCGCGTCGAGGCGCTTCTCTGCCTGAAGAATACTCCCTNCGGCCAAATGCGCCACCATGTCGGCGGCGNCAGGATCAATAGAGTATTTCGACTGAAGATATTCAGAAATTACCTCATCTGGGAGTCGCTTCATTTCTATGCGACGAAGACGCGAGTATATAGTAGGCAGTATTTTCGACGGCTCATTGCTGACGAGAATAAATTTAGTGTCGGCGTGAGGCTCCTCTATAATTTTCAGTAGCTTATTTGCGGTCATCTCGTTCATGCGCTCAGGCAACCACATTATGACAATCATATACTTCGCGGCATGAGAGGTGAAGTTGAGCTTATGGATAAGCGATTCGCTCTCCGATACGTAGAAGATCGGCGAACCGTCGACTTTGCCGAGCATCTCCTGCCAGCGAGGGAAATCCATAAACGGGTATGCGGTCATGAACTCGCGGAATTCAGCTATCCAATCGTCCGACACCGGTTTTGTGTTCGACCCGCGAGAAAGCACCGGAAACGAGAAGTGGGTATCGACATGGTTAAACGACTGATGCTGCAAACACGACGGACACACGCCGCAACTGTCGCCATCGGGGGTGCGGTTAGTGCAATGAATATATTGAGCGACCGCCCTCGCCATCTTGAATTTACCTATCCCAGAGGGACCCTCAAGCAAAATGGCGTGGGGAAAACGATCGGAGTCGACCATCGCGCGAAGTTGACGTTTCACGTCGTCGTGGGCTTGAATATCACTGAATTTCACGTCTATTCAATTATTTATTGTCGCTTTTGACATCATGCTTTTCCTGCTGCTGACGAGCCACCTCCAGTCGGCGCGCCAAGCGTTCGCGGTTCAAATAAGCCTTCCGCAACGAGTCTACAGCCTGCGAGTAAGTAAAAGTCTCTGCTATCGCCTCAACTTGCTCTCGGCTCAACGGTATGGTCTTTTTAGTCTGTCCGTTGAACACAACTGAATATGATTGCGCCTGATTAGAGGCCACGAGTTCTCCTATCGGGGTGCTTTCGGCTGTTGTGAAGGTTATAATTCGCGCTCCATCTCTATTGTAGTTGCGCGCGTTATCCATAGCTACCTCTGGGGTTGACGCGGAGCCGCCTGGCGATGATACTGTGATTGACGTGTATTTGACATCCGGACTCTGGAGAGCGCTTACAATATAGAATAGACCATACTCATCTGCGCGGGCAGAGATGCCGTTTGAAGTCATGAAGTCGGGGTTATACGCTTTGTTAGCGACATAATACGACCCTGCATTAGGCAAAGTCACCTCTCGCATCAATTTTCGTAATGCTGCCACACGCGCCNCTCCGCTGGCAATAATAGAATCGTTGGCCGCGATCTGTTCTNGCGATATGCGCTNTATAGCGACCGGNNGGAGATTAATCACCTGACGGATAGCAGCCGTATCGGTTTTGTAGTTCCGGGCTACTGAGTCGAGTAGTATCAGGCAGTTCTCGTAGTCGCCTTTTTCCATCGACTGCGTCGCCTGAGCTAACAATACTTCAGCTTCCGATGTCTGCGCTCCGCTGTCATTGCTGCCTCCGCAGCTTGTCGCGGTCATAACGAGTAACGCCAGGGCCAATATCTTAAATTTTTTCATTATTTTGTAAGCTTCGGAATTTATTTTAATACTATAGTTGGCAGAATGAAAAGGAGCTTAACGCTCGCGCTCAACGTTCTTAACGCCCTTAACGGTCTCGATTTTCTTAATGAGCGACTTTAGGGCGCGGGTATCGTTTACGCCGACCACCAGGTGACCTTGGAAAAGTCCGTCGTTTGAGTCGATTGAGATAGAACGAAGCGTGCAATCTTTCTCTTTGTTTATTATTGACGTGATATTCGTAACGATACCTATATCGTCATTGCCGAGGACTCGCAATGTGGCCGCGAACTGATCGCCGATTTTACCCGACCATTGCGTATTGATGATACGATGTGGGTAGCGTTCGCGCATATTCAGAGCGTTGGGGCAGTCGGTACGATGTATTTTCACCACTCCTTCCGAAGAGATAAAGCCAAACACGTCGTCGCCATGGATAGGATTACAGCATTTCGACAAACGATAGTTGATACCTTTAATATTATTGCCGATAATGAGAACGTCGGTATTGGTTTTGTGCTCTGCGGCCTCAGAGGGCTGAAGCACAAACTCCTCGGCAGAGCGCACAGCGGTGTCGGGAGCCTTATCTTTGGCCCCTGCTTGCTCGTATGCCTCGATTACGCTATTAACGTCGAGCGTCTCGGCGAAAATAGCGTTATAGAAATCGGTGACGGTTTTATAGCCGAGTTTCTTAATAGTCTTCATCAACAGCCCTTCGTCGACCTCAATCTTACGGTTTTTAAAGCGGCGCATCAAAAGCTCTTTAGCGAGGTCGGAGCCCTGATTACTCTGCTCGTTAAGGGTCTGACGGATTTTATTGCGCGCCTTTGACGTGATCACGAAATTGAGCCAGTCGCGATTAGGCGTTTGATTTGACGACGTGATTACCTCGACGGTATCGCCGCTCACAAGACGATAGTTAAGTTTCTGGTTCTTTCCGTTAACGAGTGCGCCCGTGCATTGGCATCCCAAATGGGAGTGGATATTGAAAGCGAAGTCGAGCACCGTAGCGCCGAGAGGGAGCTTGTAAAGATCGCCCTTCGGGGTGAACACAAACACCTCTTTGTCGTAAAAGTCCATGCGGAAATTACGCATGAGTTCCATAGGGCCTGCGCTGCCCGCCTCAAGAATGTCGCGCACATTGTTCATCCAGGAGTCGAGAGTTGAGTTATCGCTCTTTACTCCCTTATAGCGCCAATGTGCAGCCAGACCTTTTTCAGCTATAAGATCCATGCGGCGTGTACGTATCTGCACTTCCACCCAACGTCCGCCAGGCCCTGCTACAGTGATGTGCAGCGATTCGTAGCCATTGGATTTAGGAACTGAAATCCAGTCTTTCATTCGAGCCGGATTGGGCTGATACATATCGGTAATGATAGAGTAAGCAAGCCAGCATTGCGCTTTTTCGCTCTCTATTTCGGTATCGATTATGATACGTATAGCAAAAAGATCGTAGATATGGTCGATGTCGGTCTTCTGCTTCACCAATTTATTCCATATTGAATAAATCGACTTTGTGCGCCCTTTAATGTCAAATTTGATGCCTGCGGCCTGCAATTTTTCCTTTACAGGCGTGATAAAATCGGTTATATAGGCATCGCGCGAAGCTTTTGTCTGGTTAAGGTGGGTTTTAATGTCGTCAAACACCTTGCGGTTGGTGTACTTGAGCGACATATCCTCCAGCTCGCCCTTGATCGAATATAGGCCAAGACGATGCGCGAGCGGAGCATAGAGGAAGTTGACCTCAAGAGCTACCTCGCGCACGAGCTTCTCATTTGGGTGGTGATTAATGCGCTTCATCAGCTGAAGGCGGTCGACAATCATGATGATAATCACTCGGATATCATCGGCGAAGTTCATCAGCAGATGGCGGAAATTATCGCTCTGCACCGCAACCTGGCGGCGATACAGCGCATTGATGTTGCCGAGGCCGTTCAAAAGCTTGACCACGTCGTCGCCCCAATGTTTTCTGACCTCCTCCATCTGCAAGGCCCCTGAGTCGACCGGTCCCCTGAGCATGATAGCGATAATCATATTGCGGTCGGGGCTTATTCGGTCGCATAAGGCCGCTGCGGTCGAAAGGTCGTGAAGCAGCGGATTATTACCGAATTTATCGGGCTTTATCGGTGTGGTCTCCGCGCATTTAGAGATAATTTTGCGCAAAAGAGCGGCATCGCCCTCTTCCGCAACAGTCTTTGAGGCGTTGAGGAGATTGCGATAGAGAGTCTTGAAGCTGAGATTTGATATTTTATCGGACATTTGCTTCAGATATTTGATTTCAGCTTACAAATTTAATGATTTTTTTCGTGTTAGTTGCTTATCTGTGATAAAAAAACGAGAGACAAGTTTCGGACGATGCTATTTGCAGTCACGAAATTCGTCTCTCAAATCTCTTTGTCGGAGCGAAGGCTCACTTGGCGTCTTTAACGTAGTCGTTGTCGCCGGCGTGGTTATTGTTAATCAAGTCAGTATATTTTTCGACTCTTTCTGCCGATACTTTATTATCGTCGGCTGTGTCAGTATCCACTCCTGTGAGATAATCTTTCGCGTCTTCGATTTTCTTTTTGATTGCTTCGGTATCCATAATATTGATTATTTTGTTGGTTGTGTTTATTATGATAACGTTTTAAGCATTTAAAATGTTTTTTTAGTTGTTTGCGAATTTTTTGCTTATATTTGCATAGTTGATAGAGGCGTTTAATAAATTCATATCGGGCCGATGACTTTTGACCAGGTGAATAACCGCCTCGAAATATACCCATGAAAACCATTTATTTATTATGGAAAAGCGAATCATTGAGTGCGTGCCTAATTTCAGCGAGGGGCGCAACAAAGATGTGATTGACAAAATAGTGGAGGCTATCGCCTCTGAAGGATCTGTAAAGGTGCTTGACGTCGACCCCGGCGAAGCAACTAACCGGACGGTTGTCACATTTGCCGGAGAGCCCGACGCGGTTGTTGAAGCAGCCTTCCGCGGGGTGAAAAAAGCCCAGGAGCTTATTGATATGCGTAATCACCATGGAGCGCATCCCCGCATCGGGGCCACTGACGTTCTCCCGCTTATACCGGTTGCCGGCATCTCGCTCGAAGAGTGTGCTGACTACGCCCGCCGCCTCGCCAAGCGAATTGCCGAAGAACTTGAGATTCCCACATACTGCTACGAAGCCGCGGCTTTAAAGCCTGAACGTAAAAATCTCGCCGTATGCCGTAAGGGAGAGTACGAGGCTCTCGGGCAAAGAGTGACGGTAGAGGGTGAAGCGCCCGACTTCGGTGACCGCAAGATGGATGAGAAAATGGCTCGATCGGGAGCTACGGTAGTCGGAGCGCGCGATTTCCTCATCGCGGTCAACTACAACCTCAACACAACCTCAACCCGCCGCGCCAACGCTATCGCCTTTGACGTTCGCGAAAAAGGGCGCCCCATGCGTCAGGGGCCGAAAGTGACCGATAAGCCGGTTGTCGACGAGAACGGCAAAACCGTGATGATTCCCGGCACTCTTAAAGGCACTAAGGCCATAGGATGGTATATCGACGAATATGGCATCGCCCAGGTTTCGATGAATATAACAGACATCAACACCACTCCGCTTCATAAAGCCTTCGACGAGGTTTGCCGCGCCGCCGACGCCCGCGGCGTAAGGGTGACAGGAACTGAAATCGTAGGATTGGTGCCGCGACGCACTCTAATCGAGGCGGGCAAATATTTCCTTCGCAAGCAACAGCGCTCAGTTGGCGTTCCCGACGAGGAGCTTATACGCATAGCGGTAAAATCGATGGGCTTGGACCAGCTCAAGCCGTTCGTTCCTTCAGAGAAAATTATTGAGGATATGCTCGCCGATGCCGGAGGAGAAAAACGTCTCATCGACCTGACAGCAAAGCAGCTCGCCGAGGAAACCGCATCGGAGTCGCCTGCTCCCGGCGGAGGCTCAATCTCGGCATACATGGGCGCTCTCGGCGCGGCTCTCGCCACAATGGTAGCCAATCTTTCAGCCCATAAACCGGGTTGGGACGACCAGTGGGAATATTTCAGCGAAATAGCCGAGAAGGGGCAGGCCGCCGTCAAACAGCTGCTCGCTCTTGTCGACGAGGACACAGCATCGTTCAATATGATTATGGATGCCTTCAAAATGCCAAAGGCAACCGACGAAGAGAAAGCCGCAAGGGCTGAGGCCATTCAGAAAGCGACACTATATGCTACGGAGGTGCCACTTCGCACAATGAAAGCCGCATACTCAACTTTCCCCCTCATAAAAGCGATGGCCGAAAATGGCAACCCGGCTTCGGTGAGCGATGCAGGCGTGGGAGCACTGGCAGCGCGCGGCGCTGTTCTCGGCGCTAATCTCAATGTACGCATCAACGCGTCTTCGCTCAAAAACAGCGCCGTAGCTCAAAATCTGATTGCTGAAGCCGCAAATATTGCCGAAAAAGCCGTAGAAGCCGAAGCGGAAATCATGGGCATTGTGAACTCAAAGATATAAAGACACAAAACTACTGAAAATAGTAACACGATATAATTATGACCGAATTTCAAAAATCCATCATAGAGGGTATTCCTCAGACGCTTCCAGAGGCTAAACCCTACGACCCTAATGTCAACCATGCGCCTCGCCGCAAAGATATTCTTTCCGACGACGAGAAGAAGCTGGCATTAAGAAACGCTCTCCGCTATTTCGACCCCAAGCATCACGCGATCTTGGCCCCGGAATTTGCTGAAGAACTTCGCAAATACGGTCGAATATACATGTATCGTTTCCGGCCTGATTACGATATGTACGCGCGTCCGATAGGGGAGTACCCCGCTAAGTCGCGTAAGGCCGCTGCCATCATGATGATGATTCAGAATAACCTCGACCCTGCTGTCGCGCAACATCCTCATGAACTGATCACATACGGCGGCAACGGAGCCGTTTTCCAGAATTGGGCCCAATATCGCCTTGTCATGAAGTACTTATCGGAGATGACCGACGAGCAGACGCTCGTCATGTACTCCGGGCATCCGCTCGGTCTCTTCCCCTCGCACGAGAAAGCGCCTCGCGTTGTGGTCACCAACGGCATGGTTATCCCCAATTACTCTAAACCTGACGATTGGGAGCGGATGAACGCGATGGGAGTGTCGCAATACGGCCAGATGACAGCCGGTTCATATATGTATATCGGACCGCAAGGCATAGTACACGGCACAACTATCACCGTGCTCAACGCCGCGCGCAAGCGACTCAGCGATGTGAAGCCCGAAATCGCGGGTATGCTCTTTGTGACAGCAGGTCTTGGTGGCATGTCGGGAGCGCAGCCTAAAGCAGGCAATATCGCCGGAGTGGTGAGCATCACTGCCGAGATTAACCCCAAAGCGGTAGAGAAGCGTCATCAACAAGGATGGGTCGACGAAGTCTACACATCGCTTGACGAGCTGATACCCCGCGCCCTCACCGCTATGAAGAATAAGGAAGCCGTTTCGCTCGCATACCAGGGCAATGTAGTTGATCTATGGGAACGACTCGCCGAAGAGGGAATCAACGTTGACTTAGGATCTGACCAGACTTCTCTTCACAATCCATGGGCCGGAGGATACTATCCCGCTGGCCTCAGCTACGAGGAGTCGCAGCGCATGATGGCCGACGAGCCTGAGCTCTTCAAAGAAAAGGTTCAGGAATCGCTACGCCGACAAATCGCCGCAATCAATAAACTTGCCGACCGAGGAATGTACTTCTTCGACTATGGAAACGCCTTCCTTCTCGAATCGTCGCGCGCCGGAGCCGACGTGACGCTTCCTAACGGCACCTTCCGGTACCCATCATACGTACAGGACATAATGGGTCCGCTGTTCTTCGATTACGGTTTTGGCCCGTTCCGCTGGGTATGCTCCTCGGGCGATCCCGCCGACCTCGCCGCCACCGACCGCATAGCCGCCGAGGTGATGGAAGATATGCTTAAGGAGATCCCCGACGAAATACGCGGCCAACTTGAAGATAATCTCCATTGGATTAAGAAGGCAGAGGAGAATCACCTTGTGGTTGGCTCGCAGGCCAGAATCCTTTATGCCGACAGCGAAGGGCGCACTCGCATAGCCCGCGCCTTCAACGACGCTATCGCAAGGGGCGAAATCAAGGCCCCGATCGTGCTCGGGCGAGACCACCATGACGTATCGGGCACCGACTCGCCTTACCGCGAGACTTCAAATATCTACGACGGCTCTAACCGCTGCGCCGACATGGCCGTTCAGAACGTCATCGGCGACTCCTTCCGCGGGGCAACCTGGGTCTCGCTCCACAACGGTGGCGGAGTTGGTTGGGGAGAAGTGATAAACGGCGGCTTCGGCATGGTGATTGACGGCTCTGAACAATCGGCCAAAGCTATCGACTCTATGCTTCTATGGGACGTGAACAACGGCATCGCTCGCCGCTCATGGGCACGCAACAAAGGCGCCGTGAACGCCATACGCCGCGAAATGGAGCGCACCCCCAATCTCCAAGTCACACTTCCCAACTTCGCCGACGACTCAGTAATCGACTCGGCATTAAATCTTTAACACTAAGTAACGCAACCAATTACCATAACATGGAGACACATCATATTTCAGCCGACCGCCTCACGATAGCCCGCGTAGAGGAAATCATGGAAAAAGGGATGAAACTCGCTCTTAGCGATGATGCCCGCGCGCGTATTCAAAAATGCCGCGATTATCTCAACGAGAAAGCCTACGAGCCCGACAAACCTATTTACGGCGTGACCACCGGCTTCGGTTCGCTCTGCAATATCACTATCAGCGAGGACCAGCTCGCGCAGTTGCAGAAAAACTTAGTAATGTCTCACGCATGCAGTATCGGCGACCGCATCCCCTCGGAGGTGGTCAAAATAATGATGCTCACCAAAATCCAATCGCTCAGCTACGGCAACTCAGGCGTACAGGTAGAGACCGTGGATCTTCTTATCGATTTATTCAACAACGACATAATTCCGCTGGTCTACAAGCTTGGCTCGCTCGGAGCCTCGGGCGACCTTGCCCCGCTTGCCAATATGTGCCTTCCGCTGCTCGGTCTCGGAGAGGTGGAATACAAAGGTAAAATCATGCCTGCGGCCGACGCTCTTGCCGACGCGGGACTGAAGCCTATAACACTGAAATCAAAAGAGGGCCTCGCGCTGCTCAACGGCACCCAAAACATGTCGTCGCAAGCCGTATGGGCTATCATTCAATCTCGCCGATTGAGCCGTCTGGCCGACAAAATCGGCGCACTCTCGCTCGATGCTTTCGACGGACGCATTGAGCCTTTCTATCCCCAGATACAGCACGTGCGCCCCCATCGCGGTCAAATAGAGACAGGAAAAGCGTTCATGAAACTACTGAAGGGGAGCGAACTTATAGCCCGACCCAAGAGCCACGTCCAGGATCCATACTCATTCCGCTGCATCCCACAGGTGCACGGAGCCGTAAAGGACGCTCTCCATTACGTTGAAGGCGTTATCGAGACTGAAATAAACAGCGTGACTGACAACCCCACTGTATTCCCTGATGAAGATATGGTAATCTCTGCCGGAAACTTCCACGGCGAGCCAATCGCTATCCCGATGGATTACCTTTGCATAGCAATGTCGGAGCTTGGCAACATTTCAGAGCGTCGCACCTATCAGCTTGTCGACGGCAAGCGCGGTCTGCCGTCATTCCTGGTGGCAATGCCGGGAGTGAACAGCGGATTCATGATTCCACAATATGCCGCCGCCGCGATCGTCAATAAAAACAAAGGACTTTGCTGGCCGACATCGTGCGACTCGATTCCATCGTCGCAAAATCAGGAAGACCACGTGTCAATGGGCGCTAACTCGGCGACAAAACTTTGCGAGGTGGTAACCAACGTTGAGCGTATTCTCGCAATCGAGCTTTTCAATGCCGCTCAGGCGCTCGACTTCCGACGCCCGCTCAAATCCTCGCCCGAAATAGAGGATCTTGTGGCTCAGTATCGAAAGCACGTGCCTTTCATTGAACGCGACACGATCATGTATCCGCTCATAAACAAGTCAGTTGAATTCCTCAAAACACTCAAATGAAAGTTTTTTATAACATAGGCGCACTCTGCGGGGTGCGCCTTGACAATAAATCTCGGCTGCAAGGGGAGGAAATGAGCGAATACTCGATCATCCCTAACGCATGGATGGCAGTCGACGAATCTGGACGCATCCATTCTTTCGGCGACGAAACCGTCTGCGCCACAACAGCCACTGAAGCCGCGATCGATATGCAGGGCGGATGGGTTTTCCCCTCATTCTGCGACTCCCATACCCATATTGTCTATGCAGGCAACCGCGCCGGCGAATTTCTCGACAAAATCAACGGCTTGAGCTATGAGGAAATCGGTCGCAGAGGTGGAGGCATACTGAATTCCGCCGATTTACTTCACGAAACGTCTGAGGAGGAGCTTTACACCCAGGCAATGCACCGCGTAAAGGAGATGATTGCCAAAGGCACTGGCGCGATGGAGATAAAAAGCGGATACGGACTGACGACCGACGACGAGCTGAAAATGCTCAGAGTGATTCGCCGCATTAAAGATACCGCCCCGGTCGAGGTCAAGTCGACATTTTTAGGCGCTCACGCTGTCGGCAGAGCTTACAGCGGCAGGCAGACCGATTATGTCGACCTGGTTTGTAACGAGATGATTCCGAGCGTTGGCCGTCACGGGCTCGCCGATTACGTCGACGTGTTCTGCGACAAGGGCTACTTCACCCCCGACGAAACAGCGCGCATACTTGAAGCGGGATATAAGTATGGTCTCAAGCCTAAAATCCACGCCGATGAGCTTGCCGCATCAGGAGGTACGCGCGTGGGCGTTGAGCATAAAGCTCTATCCGTCGACCACCTCGAGAGAGCGGGCAAAGCAGAAATTGACCTCCTGAAAGGGTCTAATACGATGCCGACGGCACTCCCCGGCGCATCATTCTTCTCCTGCCTCCCATTCGCTCCGGCAAAGGACATGATCGCCTCCGGGCTCGGCGTGGCCCTTGCATCGGATTACAATCCTGGCTCGTCGCCGTCGGGTGATATGCGTTTTGTATGCTCTTTAGGCTGTATACGCATGAAATTGACGCCGCAACAGGCTCTCAACGCCGCGACACTAAATTCGGCTTACGCAATGGGGCTTTCAGATAAGTGCGGATCAATCACTCAGGGCAAAATCGCCAACTTCTTCGTCACCGAGCCGCTTCCGTCGCTGGAATATTTCCTTTACGCCTACACGTCGCCACTAATCAAAGACGTCTACCTCAAAGGCGAATTAATTCATTAAAGGAGGCTATCTAACAATTGAAGTGACCCCAGAAAATTAGAGTCTGTCCCATAAAATCTGTTAAAGCTGAGGCGGTCAGCCATTGAGCAGAGTTGTTCGTGTGATGAGGGAGTGTTCTCGACGTACACGACTGAAGAACACGGACGAATATGCCGATGGATGGCCGGGGCGATGGTAATTACCACCTCCCTCTGTCTAACGATGACATGTTGAAACGTGGAGCTTTAGCGAAGCTAAATATGCTTTAGCGGAATCATCATGAAGGCCATCTTCGCCGTCACTGTCGCTGTGGTGATCAGCCGCTCGTAGCCAGGAGAGCCAGCGCTTTTGTTTGGGGTTAAGGTAAGAATAATGATTCACATACCACTAACGTGCCGCAGCGCGGAAAATTACCTCCGTTTCGCATCTCTCGGGCGCATTTGAAGCCGTCGCTCGGTCACAATGCGACTGCATTGCTCCCTCCCGTCGCCTCCAAAATCACTCCAAGATATGCGACCTCAGCCTTGACATATTTTATGGGACAGGCTCTTAGAAGGTTTAAACATTATCCGGTAATTGAGAGAGTTCGGTATTGCACCGGACTCTTTCCTTTTAACCGGGTAAGAGGACATAGGCAAAAATCATATTTAAATATTAGTCAACCTATAAGCTTACAGTCATCTTTGCAATTGACTTTTAGCTTTAGTTCTGTCAAGAAGTATTTCGTGAAAGTGGTCTTTTGCCCATTGGATAAGGCTGTCGATGATTGGAAACAATGAGTGGGCGCGTTCAGTAAGCGCATACTCAACCCTTGGGGGGACTTCGGCATATACCTTTCTTTCCACAAGACCGTCTGATTCAAGGGTACGCAAAGTCAGCACAAGCATCTTCTGCGAAATGTCTGGTATCTCCGCGTAAAGGTCGCGGAAGCGTATGGAATCGTGTTTGTTTAGAGTATATAGTACTAACAGCGTCCACTTGTCGCTTATGCGGTTGAGGACATTTCTGATTGGACAATCCGGGTCAAGTTCGTCACGCACAAAGTTTCTTTTCATAGTAATTACAGTATTGATATTCTGTATTTCTCTACAAAGGTAAGCTATTTTCATTAAGTGTGCAATAGAAGAATTATCAGCCGTTAACAAATCTTAAAAAATTGGTATAATCGTTATTCAAACCATGCTAAGAATCAATAATACTAACATTGAGGTGCATAATGGATGTGGTTATCAACGTGAATTATGCGATGAACTAAACAGTTGGATTTGACTTTATTTAGTTGTAATTATCCATTAATAAAACTCTAAAACNAANTAAAATGAGCAAGAAAGTAGCACTAATCGGCGCGAGCGGTTTTGTAGGCTCCGCCATCCTGAATGAACTCCTCAACCGTGGCTATCAGGTTGAGGCACTTGTCCACAATCCCGACAAAATGAAAATCGAGAATCCGGCACTCACGGTAAAGAAGGTAGATGTTGCCGATGAGAAAGCGCTCGAAAACGATCTGCGCGGTTACGAGAACGTGATAAGCGCCTACAATCCCGGATGGGCCAACCCCAATATCTATGAAGAGACCCTTACTAACTATCCCAAGATTCTTGAAGCAGCGAAGAAGGCAGGAGTAAAACGTCTGCTTATTGTAGGCGGAGCGGGCACTCTCTTCGTGAAGCCCGGCGTACGCCTCATCGACACCGGCACACTGCCCGAAGCATGGATTCCCGGGGTGAAGTCGCTCGGAGAGTTCTATCTCAACACACTGATGAAAGAGAACGATATAGACTGGATATTCTTCTCGCCCGCTGGAAATCTCGGCGACATGGGTGCCAAAGGTCCAGGGAAGCGCACCGGTGTTTACCGTCTGGGCAAAGACGATATGATTTTCGATAAAGACGGCAACAGTTTCATCTCCGTTAAAGACTATGCCAAGGCGATGGTGGATGAACTTGCAGAGCCTGCCCATCATAAAGAACGTTTCACTATCGGATATTAAATAAGAGAAAACTATGGACAAGAAACTATTGGAGGTATTCCACAAAAACAAAGAGGTCGCATTCGCAACCGCCGTTGACGGCAAACCTCACGTGCGCATCTTTCAAATCATGAAAATAGATGCAGACAACAATTCAATCTACTTTGCCACATCCCCCCATAAAGAAGTGTATGCCCAGTTGAAGCAGAATCAGAATGTGGCAATTCTTGACTTGAAAGGTGCGGAGTTTGCCCGCATCAATGGCACGGTTGATTTGAATGTGCCTGACGAAGTACAACGCGAGATATTCGACACTAATCCGGTGCTCCCGCATCTCTACAAGACCTACAAAGACCTTGTTTATCTGCGTCTGCCAGCCGAATCAGCCGACTATTTCGACCTGCGTACCACTCCTCCCACGCTGATCCATTATGACTTCTGAAAAAGAAAAACTTGACATGCTACTCAGGGCTCTCCTTCGGGAGCGCCCTGAATATGCTCGTATCCTGATTCCTGAGGCCATTACTGACAAGCGCAATCTACTTCGCTCGCTAATGAATGTGCGTATGCCCTCACCATTGTCGAAAGAGCTGATGAAAATTCAGGACGAGGAGCTTTCAGAGCAGAAACGAGAAAAGGGAGTAGTGTCACTTGAATCTATCCCTGCGTCGCCAATCTATCCTAGACTCAGGCTATGGCAGGGCGATATCACGCGTCTTAAAGTTGATGCTATTGTCAACGCGGCTAATTCGCGGATGCTCGGATGTTTTATTNCTATGCACAAGTGTATCGACAACGCAATTCACTCGTCGGCTGGANTGCAGCTCNGAGACGAATGTGCTTNAATAATGCATGCTCAAGGACATGAGGAACCAACTGGCAAAGCAAAAATCACACACGGATATAATCTGCCGGCTAAATGGGTGCTCCACACAGTCGGGCCAATANTATACGGCGACTTTCCTNCTGCCGAAGATTGCCGACTGCTTGTCGACTGTTATCGCAACTGCCTCAAACTTGCAGATGAAAGGAAATTGAAATCAGTGGCTTTCTGCTGCATTTCAACCAGTGAATTTCACTTCCCACAGGACAAAGCGTCTGACATAGCCGTGGCGACCGTGCGCGAATATCTTGACAGTCATCCCGACTCAACGTTAGATGCAGTTGTGTTCAATGTATTCAAAGACAGTGATTATTATTTATATAAGGATCTGTTAGGCTATGAATAGTTTTAACGACAGAATAAAGATTGCTCGCGAAAAAATCAATGAGGCCCGTGCGGTGATTATAGGTGCCGGAGCCGGACTGTCGGCTGCCGCAGGCCTTGACTACTCAGGACCGGAATTCAAAAAAGAATTTGCCGACTATATCAAGCGTTATCACTTCCCCGACCTCTATTCATCAAGTTTCTATGATTTCCGAACTGAGGAAGAACGCTGGGCGCGTTGGGCACGCCACATTGATTATGCGCGTTTTCGTCCGGCTTCCTTTCCTCTTTACCGCGAATTGCTTGAGTTGGTAAAACATCGCAACTATTTTGTGATTACCACCAATGTCGATGCACAGTTCAGGAAAGCAGGCTTCGACCCGTCTAAAATCTTTGAGGTTCAAGGCGACTATGGTCTTATGCAATGTGCCGTCGGTTGTCATCCGAAAGTGTATTCCGATAAAGAGACTGTTGACGAAATCATCAAGCACTCCCATGATTTGACCGTAGATCCGCAATTTATTCCGGTGTGCCCGGTGTGCGGAGGCAACATGGATGTCAATGTGCGCAAAAATCAGTTTTTTGTTCAGGATGAAAATTGGGATAAAGCAGCCGAAAATTACGAAAATTTCATGATCCGATATGCTGAAAAGGGGAAAATAGTGTTGCTTGAGCTTGGAATAGGCTTCAATACCCCGGCAATTATCCGTTACCCATTTGAACAAATCACTTACCGTAATCCGGAAGCAACCCTTATACGTCTCAACTCAGAGTATCCCCATGGCCCACGTGAAACAGCAGCCCGCACCATTTCATTCACGGAAAATATGGAGCAAGTGGTTTCTGCTTTACTATGATAAGATTAAACACCTAAACTCGCTAATATTAACGACTTAAATTTTCGCAAAAAGAGGTCGTCTAAACCTGATAGACAACCTCTTTGTGTTTTAATTAGAAAGAATGGAGGGGATATTATTCTTTGGGAAGGGTGCCGTCGGCCTCTTCAGCCGCTACGGCTGCCTGATCCTCGGCGATTTCGTCGTCTTTAAATTTGGTTACTCCCGAAGCGATGAGTTGGTTGTACCATGCGAATATTTTCTTGATATCGTTGGTATACACGCGCTCCTCGTCAAAGTCGGGAAGAATTGTCTTAAAGTATTCGCGGATTTTAGCGTCGGGGCCAAGAGCCTTTACATCAACAGGATTGCCTGAATTTTTCTCAGAGATGGTTTCAAAAACCTCTGACAGGGGCACTTCGCCCTCAGTAGTGTAAATAGCTATATCGCCGAGCGACACGACTTTATCGCGGGCGTAAACGGGGCCGCGCTTACCGTCGGCAAGCGATTCGACGATGAGCATATTCTTGCCTTGGCTTACAAGCTTGTAGAGTCCGGGGCGTCCCGAAATCGAGAGTATTGTCTTCAACATTTCAGTTTATATTTTTATAGTTTATATTAAAAATTTCTTTTGCAGGGAGCGCGATTAATGAGTGCCAAGCACAAACTTTGCCTCATTGACCACTTTGCAAAGTTAAAACAATTAATCCGTAAAAAATGATTTTAAGGCGCAAAAAAAGCTCTTCTTAGCTGATAATCCGCGAAAAATGCATAAATTTGCTATCAGTTTTGATAATTCACGCGACAATGTTACGTTTTTTCATCAACATACTTCAGATACTTATCAACCCCACACGCGGCTGGGAGGATATATCATACGATTCGACGGAAGTGAGCAAGCTCACTCGCCGGGGCTATTTTCCCCTCATAGCCATTACCGCGCTGACGAGTTTCGCGCTGTATTACCATGCGGCGATGCGCGTAGACCTGATTTACGTGATCAAGCAGACGATCATCACATTCACCATCTTTTTCGCGACTTACTATTTTGCGGAATTCATGTTCTCGACGCTGTTTGAGCCTATGAGCGAAAAGACGTATTCATCCAAGCGCAATTCGACGTTGATTATATACTCCCTCTCTATACTGGCATTGATGCAGATAGTGGTCAATATCGTGCCGTTTGACTTCATGCTGCTGTATTTCCTGCCTATCTACGCCGGGGTAATTATTTATAAAGCCATACCTTACATGGGTGTCAAGGAGGACAAAATAGGGCAGTACATGTTTTTAGGCGTGTTTTCAATCATAGTGCCCGTCTATCTCCTGCAAGTCATGTTTAAAGTTTTCACTCAGTCATGAAATTAAGCAAAGACGTAAATATAAAGAATAAGCGCGCGACCTTCGACTACGCTATCTCCGACACATTCACCGCCGGAATAGTGCTTACAGGCACTGAAATCAAATCGATACGCATGGGAAAGGCTTCGCTTGTCGATACATTCTGCTATGTGACCAACGGCGAGGTATGGGTGAAGAATATGTATATCGCAGAGTATTTCTACGGAACGTACAACAACCACTCAGAGCGCCGCGACCGCAAGCTGCTTCTCAACAAAAAGGAGATAGCTAAGCTTGAGAAGAACGGCAAGGAATCGGGATTTACCATCGTGCCGCTGCGATTGTTCATCAACGACCGCGGGCTTGCCAAACTGGTGATCGGCATAGGCCGAGGCAAAAAGGAATACGATAAACGTCAGTCGATCAAAGAGCGCGAGGATAAGCGCTCTATCGCCCGAATGTTTGAAAAGTAGCGACTATAAGCCAGGGCTGACCTTTAGAGTCGGTTACTCCTACCACCCGAATGTCGCCCCCCTCCTTCACACCGAGCTTGCCCCTGAGCGCTTCGGCCTGTATAGTGAAATTTCGGCACCCTACCGACGCCTTCGGATAGCGGCTTTTAAATCTCTTAATCTCTTTAGACTTATAGGGGAGCACCTCTAAAATCTTTTCCTTGCGTCCGATCGCGGCTAAATCATGCGATTCAGCGTCGTCGCTATTGATAAAGTACAGTTGGGTATTAGGGGCGATTTTCGTAAGATTGAATTTCACGCACAAATCTGCGTAAACGCCAAGCTTCATAACCGCGGGATATGGCTCAACAAGCGCGTCGCCCGGCATAGGGAGCCCGTATGTTTCATGAACTGAATAATCGCCATTTAATATCGTGCTGACCTCATTCGCTCCCTCAGGCGACATAGTGACAGCCGATAACACCTTTTCTCCCGGCACCTCGCGCCCGGCAATCGCAAC
>WFLX010166307.1_pt1 | contig 50348 bp, 50 predicted proteins | sample 4967041 | NCBI WGS metagenome assembly WFLX01 (sample SAMN12857096, study PRJNA449069) | gut metagenome | isolation source: stool from male and female vole | host: Microtus ochrogaster | place: USA:Florida | collected 2017
GTATTAAAGAAAGGATTTGTAAGAGCTGAGGATAGGAAACNCGGAATACTTAGTCAGCTTTATGATAGACTTCTTTCATTTGCAGAACTNAAAGGGATAACAACATTTATNTTTGACACACCGTCTGTGGCAACCAATTGCCACCAATATTTTGAAAAACGTGGATATAGAAAAATTTTAAAGGAAGAGTTGCCTTTTGATTACACTTATCCTGATAGGGATTCATATTTGTATATGATGAAGAGATAATCAGGGTTATCGGACACTGCACTTACCTTGCTTTTTTATTGAGCGCATTGTATAATGTATTCTATTAGAAGTAGGAATGAAGTTTTACATAACCTGAAGTGCTAACGAAGAGTTATGTAAACTGGGTTGTAATAAATAAAAAAGAGCAAAAAGAGTATCGCAAATCGGAAAGTCTAAAGGGTTTTACAAGCGTCTGAACAACCATACAACGGCAGGGAGGATTGAAATGAGAACGGCTAAAATAGAACGNAAGACNAAGGAAACAGAGATCAAGATGTNCATTAATCTGGATGGCAGCGGAAAGTCCAATATTAAGACGGGGATCGGATTCTTTGATCACATGCTGGAGGGGTTTGCCAGACACGGTTTTTTTGATCTTGATGTTACAGTGAACGGGGATTTATCTGTTGACGGGCATCATACGGTAGAGGACACCGGGATTGTCCTTGGAAATGCTATTGCAAAAGCATCCGGAGATAAAAAGGGTATGGCAAGATACGGCTATTTTATTCTGCCAATGGATGATGCGCTGGTTCTCTGTTCCATCGATTTCTGCGGCAGACCGTATCTGCAGTTTGATTGTGAAATTCCGTCAGAACGCTGCGGCTATTTTGAAACGGAATTATTACAGGAGTTCTTCTATGCGGTAGCCTATTCTGCCGGAATGAATATACATATAAAAAAGATTTCAGGAACAAATTCCCACCACATCATTGAAGCATGTTTTAAGGCATTTGCCAAAGCGCTGGATATGGCCACTGCTATGGATCCGCGTGTAAAAGACGTTCTTAGCACGAAAGGGAAATTATAAATCAGATACGATAGAAAGCAGATTAAAACAGAGGGAGTGTGTCGATGAAGTCAAAAGCGAATATAAAAAAAGACAGCGCAACGATCTGTTTTATTTTTTATGTGTTTGGAGCTGCCTTGACTCTGGTTATCTTTTTGATCACATTTATTATGGCTGAAAAAAAATCGGAGCCGGTCATGTTTTCTGATCAGTGGTATTCCGATATGGCGATGACTCAGAAAGCAGATCTGAGGTATCCTGAGTCTGAGTATTTTCAAAATTCATTTTATGCTGTCCTCCCGGATCGTCTTCAGATGGGTGATTGTCTGTGGTTTCAATACAAAAACGGTTATTATACAGTATCTGTAGACGGCAAGATCAGATCGGAGAATATTTCAGAAGGTTATTCGGCGATCTATGGGAAGACGACAGGAGCAAACTGGGCGTGCGTCCCGCTTGATGGAGAAGACGCGTCCAAGATAATACAAATCAGCTTTATGCCAAGTTATGATGATCATCACAGCGCGTATATTGACGAGATATATATTGGGCAGGCGATCGGCACGATGCGTCTTGCCATATCAGACCGGCTGCTTGAAATGACACTGTGCATACTGATGATGGCTTCCGGGGCTGTTCTGGTTCTGTTGTATATCGTTTTTTCGACGCTGGTCAAGGGTCTGCCAAAAGAACTGCTTTATCTTGGTACATTTGCATTCTTTACTTCATTATGGTCTCTGAGTGAATTAAATGTGCTGCAGATCTTTACTTCAAAAAATGCAGCTGTTTTTAATAATCTGACCTGCATGACGTTGATGCTGATTGCATTTCCGCTTGTGCTTTATTTCAAGGCGGATCTGGATAAGAAAAACAAATATCTGACGCCGCTTTATGCATTTCTCATGGTACTTAATTTTACAATCTGCTGCGTTTTGCATTTTAGCGGTTTGTATGATTTTCATACCACGCTGTGGCTGACACATACCATGATCGGGATAGGCTCACTTCTGATCGTATATGCCAATTTTCTCAGATGCTATAAAAACCCTGACCGGACAAAAAGCGATATCCCTTTGGCAATATGCATGATATTATTTGTTGCTGCATGGGTCACGGATATTATAAGATATTATCTTGGCGGCTTCAATGATTCTTCTCATTATACGAGAATTGCGCTTACAATTTACGTCATTGCACTCTGTATTAAGAGCCTTGTCTATCTGGTTGCTATGGTAAGAAAAGGAATGAGGGCGGATATCATAGCGCATCTTGCCTATGAGGACGGTCTGACGGGGCTTGGCAACCGTACCGCCTATGACGAAAGACTGGAATCGTTGAAAAAGAGGGCGCTTACCATTTTTGTATTTGATATCAATAATTTAAAATATGTGAATGATACTTTTGGACACCCGAGTGGAGACGAACTGATTAGGGCAGGGGCGGATATCATTGCAGACGTATTTGGCGATGTGGGCAAATGCTACCGTACCGGCGGGGATGAGTTTGTCTGTCTGACAGACAGCATTGTTGACGCCGACAGCTACGCAGAGCAGTTTCACAAGAGCATCAGGGAATTTAATCAGACCCATACCCTTGAATTTCCTCTGGCAATTGCGCTTGGGTATGAAACCTTCGACGGTGGAAGCGATATTTCTTCTGCGGTGGAGAGTGCGGATCAGAGAATGTATGAGAATAAAAAAGAACTGAAAAAATCAGAACAACAGGAATATAAAAGAAACTAAAAGAGTGACATCTTTATTCCAATGTGAGTTACGGCAAAACTGCGTTATGCAAATATTGAGAAAAGCAGATCAGGAAAGGGATAGAATCAACATGAATCAGAAAAAATTTACGGCATCTATATATTTATATCTTGGACAGGCAGTCAGGGGACTGCAGGATAAGACGGTCATTGCAGAACATCCGGAGGAGCTTGCCGCTGACTTTTCCAATAATAATGCCGATGAAATCATAATATTTGATATGTCAAAGGGAGATGAGGAGCATGAGCAGGCGATTGCTGCGATCAAGCGGATTATCGACGCTGTAGAGATTCCTGTGATGGCTGCAGGCAATGTCAGAAGATTTGAGGATGTAAAAAAACTTTTATATGCCGGCTGTCAGAAAGCGGGTTTAAATTATGCCAAGGACAGCAATATCGATCTGACGGAAGAAGTGTCCAAACGGTTCGGCAGGGAGAAACTCTTTGCCTGTATCGACTGCGCGGAACAGATCGTACGTACAAAACAGGTACTGAAAGAGTATGTATCAGGGCTGGTGCTGATCGAACGTACAAACAACAGCGCTTTAAAAGAGTGTATGGCGGCAACGGAGTTACCGCTGACTGTTCCGATGGCGGATGCCATGCCGGATATGATTGCAACAATGTTAGGAAAAGAGGAGATCGAAGGCATCTATGGCGACGTGGTCAACCACAATGCAAAAGATATCAACGCCATGAAAGCATTCTGCTCAGAGCGTGGGGTTATGGTCAATGGATTTGACGCAAAGATATCATGGGAAGAATTGACGAAAAATTCTGACGGACTTGTACCGGTTGTCGTTCAGGAATATCGCACAAAGGAAGTGCTGATGGTGGCATATATGAATCAGGAGGCGCTGGAGGCTACGGTGAAGACCGGACGGATGACCTATTACAGCAGAAGCCGTAAGACACAGTGGGTAAAAGGCGAGACCAGCGGTCATTACCAGTTTGTAAAGTCCCTGACGGCGGACTGCGACAAAGACACGATCTTAGCGAAAGTGTCCCAGATAGGACCTGCCTGTCATACCGGCAGTCACAGTTGTTTCTTTCGTGAGATCATTGCAAGGGAGTGTATCGATACGGACCCGTTAAAGGTATTCGAGGATGTTTATGGCGTTATCCTCGACCGGAAGGCACATCCGAAGGAGGGCTCATACACCAATTATCTCTTTGATAAAGGGATTGATAAGATTTTGAAAAAGCTTGGAGAGGAAGCGACGGAAATTGTGATCGCCGCTAAGAACCCGGATAAAGAAGAAATCAAGTATGAGATTTCTGATTTTCTGTATCATATGATGGTGCTGATGGCAGAAAAAGGCGTTTCGTGGGAGGAAATTACCAGGGAGCTTGCCAGAAGATAATGCGAGATTTTGAAAGAAAAAGCATTAGATAGGTTGAATGAATACAAGATGGATATAAGATCACTGGCGCTTAGCCACGACATATTAATGAAGATTGAAAAGCCTGCCCGATACATCGGCGGGGAACTGAATAGCGTAATGAAGGAGAAAGCGCGGGTAAAACTGCGCTTTGCCATGTGCTTTCCTGATGTATATGAGATCGGCATGTCACATCTTGGCATGCAGATCCTGTATGGCATGTTCAATGAAATGGAAGATGTCTGGTGCGAGCGTGTCTTTTNTCCANGGGTAGATCTGGATCAAATCCTGCGTCGTGAGCAGATCCCCCTTTTTGCCCTGGAAAGTCAGGAACCGGTCANCNGNTTTGATNNTCTNGGATTNACTTTACAGTATGNNNTGTGCNATACCAACGTGCTGCAGGTGCTTGAACTTTCCGGTATTCCCTTATCAGCGAAAGACAGAACATGGAAGGACCCTATTGTCATTGGCGGCGGACCATGCATCTATAATCCGGAGCCCATTGCGGACTTCTTTGATCTGATCTATGTCGGAGAGGGAGAGACCAGATACCGGGAATTATTTGACCTTTNTCTTGCATGCAGGGAGGAAGGCGTTTCAAGAGAAGAATTTTTACATCGTGCCGGAAGGATTGGCGGGATTTATGCACCCAATCTGTATCACGTTACTTATGCGCAGGACGGAACGGTTGGGGGCATGACGCCGGAATACGAAGACCTGCCGAAAATCATTCGGAAGGAGACGGTAACTGATCTGGACGCTGCATATTATCCGTTGAAACCTATTGTGCCGTTTATCCGGGCGACACAGGACCGTATCGTACTGGAGGTGCAGCGCGGCTGCATCCGCGGCTGCCGTTTCTGCCAGGCAGGACAGATTTATAAACCGATCCGCGAAAGAAGTGTAGAAACATTGAAAAGATATGCCGGGGAGCTGATGAAAAATACCGGTTATGAAGAGATTTCCTTAAGTTCTTTAAGCACCAGCGATTATACCGGACTGCAGGAGCTTTTGGAGTATTTGATCGCTGAATGCAGCGCAAGGAAGATCAATGTCTCCCTGCCGTCGCTCAGGATCGACGCCTTTTCCTTAGATGTGATGAATAAGGTACAGGATGTGCGCAAAAGCAGCCTGACATTTGCGCCGGAAGCGGGAAGCCAGCGGATGCGCAATATCATCAACAAGGGATTGACGAAGGAGGATATCCTGCATGGTGCGAAGATGGCGTTTGAGGGCGGCTGGAATAAGGTNAAGTTATATTTTATGCTGGGGCTTCCGCAGGAAGAGGACGNGGATATTACGGCANTCGCAGATCTTTGCAACGATATTGCCGCGCTTTATTATGAAACGGTACCAAAAGAAAATAGGCAGGGAAGAATACAGATTACGGCAAGCACCTCGTTCTTTATCCCGAAGCCATTTACGGCATTTCAGTGGGCGCCGATGAATGGGATGGAGGAATTTGTAAGGAAAGCCATGCTTACCAAAAACAGCATTATGGAAAAGCTGAATAAAAAAAGTATCTCTTATCATTGGCATGAAGCAGGTACAAGTGTCATGGAAGGTATTCTTGCGCGGGGCGACCGCAGGGTCGGGAAAGTGATCCTGGATGCGTACCGGCATGGATGCATATATGATGCGTGGACGGAGCAGTATCATCATGACCGGTGGATGGAGGCTTTTGAACGGCAGGGGCTGGACTGGGAATTTTACATTCTGCGCGAGCGCGCGGCGGATGAGATATTTCCATGGGATTTTATCGACTGTGGCGTGACGAAGCGATATTTGCTGCGCGAATGGGAACGCGCCAAAAAGGGAGAGACAACGTCCAACTGCCGTGAACAGTGCAGCGGTTGCGGCGCGGCCTCCTATCAGTGCGGGATCTGCATTAGCGCGCGGCAGAATGATACGGTGCAAAATTAAGTGCAGATGCGCGGTGCCGCCCAAAACATAGAAAGGGAAATAACTTTGAGCACAACACTTCGTATTAAATTTGAACGTACCGGTCCGGTATGTTATATAGGACATCTGGATATGATGCGCTATTTTCANAAGGCTGTCATGCGTGCCGGNATCGATGTCAGNTACAGCGAGGGATTTAATCCGCANCAGATTATGTCGTTTGCNTATCCGCTGGGNGTATCGATGGAAACGAGAGGGGATTATTTNGANATNGANGTTTTANCNTATCCGGATTGTGAGACCATAGCAGANCAGTTAAANGGCGTGATGGCGGATGGGATCAGGGTGATCTCGGTGACAGCCCTGCCGGAGGGCGCAAAAAATGCCATGGCTTCCGTCGCCGCTGCAGATTATCTGATACATCTGTGTTACGGGAATAAGGAGAGTGAGCCGGGCAGCCGNAAAGATATCGTANCTGATGATGAAACGGGNTGTCATATATTGACGGATGAGATGCTGCGGCAGTTCCTGCTGCAAAAAGAGATTATGATCAAAAAAGAAACNGNAAAAAAGACATCAGNGGAAGATATCCGNCCCGGAATCTTTGCATTGGAGCTTAGGGAAGNTCATATGCTTTTTATGAAATTAAAGTCGGGCAGCGACGGAAACATCAAGCCGGCAGCNGTATTGGGGGCGNTGAGNGAAATGTTTTCCGTTGAGGCTGATTCCGACCGTATTATTCGTCTGGAGATCTACGGAAAAGCTGAAGACGGCGCGCTGGTTCCGCTGGGGTGATAATTAGCTGCTCAATGTCTCTGCTTAAAGTCGAGACATAAAAAAAGTTGCTGCATGGAGACAAAGATGAGGGANACAATGANTCAATTAAAACAATCCCCNTATTCCGTCGTGGAAGAAATGCATCCGGCGGACAGCAGATTTCTGCTGTTTGCCGAAAATGACACCATTACGGTATTTTGCATGGAAAATGGAAGAATTGCCGAGGTNCTGCAGGAAAAAGAACAGTCTGTCAGGGTGGGGGATATCTATCTCGGCAGGGTGGGACATTATGCTGCCAATATAGATGCCTATTATGTGGAGATCCAAAAAGGCGTCAGCTGTTTNCTGCCCGCGGGGGATGGTGTTTCTGAAAAGAGCNGCATCCGGCTTCATGAGGGGGAGGAAATATTAGTACAGATCAAAAAAGAGGCATATAAANCAAAGCTTGCNTATGCTGCCACAAAGCTGGAGATCGCAGGAAAATATGCGGTGGTCGNCAATGCCGCGCCCGCTGTTTATTATTCACAAAAGCTCAGACGGGAAGAGAAAGAACGCCTGAAAAAGTTTATGGAGGAAAATCATCCTGTTTCAGATATGCCGTTTCAGATNCTGCTNCGTACCGCGGCGGCGGAATGTCAGGATCCTNCCCGGATCTTAGACGAGATCCGGGAGCATGAGGAATGCCTGCAGCATATCATTGANTCGGCGCCCCATACCTATCCNTTATGCAGGATGTATGAGGGCGTCTCNGTACTTGAGTTACTGTTCCGGGAGGGACGTATTCANGGACAGACAAGGATCGTAACAAAGGATGAAACGCTGCACAAACNGATAGACGCTCTGTGCCGGCAGTATGGATTGGATTGTGCGGAAATCTCCGTATTATATGATGATCCCAATCTCCCTATGACAGTATTGTACGGATTGCAAAGCCGCCTGAGGGAGATCACGGAGGAAAAGGTCTGGCTTCCTTCGGGAGCAAGCCTGTATATCGCTCCNACGGAGGCGNTGCATGTGATNGACGTTAATACAGGGAAATATACGTCTAAAAGCCGCAGGGAAGAAACATTTTTAAAAATNAATCTGGAGGCGGCAAAGGAAATCGTCTTTCAGATCCGGGCAAGAAATCTGAGCGGCATTATCCTGGTGGATTTTATTAACATGAAAGNGGAAAATAATGCAACAATATTGCTTGCAGACTTGAANAAGAGATTGAAACAGTGTTCTCCTCCCGGAGTTGTCGTAGANATTACAAAATTGGGATTGGTAGAGATCACAAGAGAGAAAAAACGACCCGATATCTATCATATAAAAGATAAATTGAATAAAATTATATTGCTCTNACAAGAAAAAAAAATCGGNTNTTTCAGCTTTTTCTGCAATTATATGAGTTGAATCCGGAAAAAGGGCAAATTGTACAAAAATACATGTTGAAATCCCTTATTTTTATTGATATTATAATAACATGCCTGTANAAATATGCCNGAATATGNATCCGCATATTTNACAGACGAATTAGATGTCATTAACAGATGGAGGGATTTTTCTTATGGGAGTTGAGGTTTTTCAGTGTAACTGGGGAAGCAGTTTAAAGAGTTTTCTTTCTGCAAAGAATCAGGAAAAGTTATTTTTACAGATTGACGATACCAAGCCTGACGGCGTCAAGGTAACAGGTAAAGGTTATATCTGTAATGAAGAAGGAAAGAATGAATACATATCACAATATGATTATCCCGCAAAGGATATCAGGGACGTAAAGAAGGGTGAATTCCAGGGCTCTGATGCATTGGTTATCGTTACTAAGCTTCAGACGCTTTATGGCGCAAAGAAGACACAGACAATCCTGCCGGGTATCAAGGATATTGACCGTGCGATTGATACTTTGACGCGTGTTGCAAAAGAAGCCGGCGGTCTGATGGGTGATGCACCAAAGAATTCAAAAGCAGCAGCACCCACACCTGCACCTTCTCCTGCACCGGCACCGGCTCCAAAGCCTGCAGCGCCGAAGCCGACACCTGCGCCTGCAGCGCCTGCTCCAAAGCCTGCACCTGCTCCGACGCCCATGCCTGCGGCTCCTGCACCGGCACCGGCTCCCGCACCTGCGGCACCGGCACCGAGCGAAGCGCCTGCATTTTCAGCGATCAATCCGATGCTTGGCAAGACACCGGCAGCGGCGGCGCCTGCACCAGCACCGGCAGCTCCTGCACCTGCGGCTCCTGCAGCACCTGCGGCACCCGCAGCGCCTGCGCCTAAGGCAAATAAAGAGTCTTACGAGCAGAAGCTGAAAAAGCTGGATATCATGCATGAATCAGGCATGTGTACCGATGATGAGTACAAAGAGAAAAAGTTAAAGCTGATTTGTGACGAAAAGGGACTTGGCACATTCTGTGATAAGATCCAGAAGATCTTTGTCATGAGAAAATCCGGAATGCTCTCGGATGGGGAATTTGAATCAAGTAAGAATCAGATCATTGATGAATGCTTTGCGATAGATGTAAAGGATCTGAACGTATTCAAAGAGAATATGACAAAGCTTCCGATCGTCCTTATGAGTGAGCTGATCCCGGAAACAGAGTACAATGAAAAGAAACAGAAAATTTTGGATTCTGTTGCATATAATCCGATGGATTCCAATGACCTGTTCTGTCTGAAGCTGCAGAAGATGCCGATACTTCGCGATGCGGAGATGATTCCGGTGTCTGAATATGATAATGATATCAAGGAGCTCAAAGCGCTTCTGGATCCTAAGGCATCGGACAGTGTTGACGCACTTGATATGAAACTTGCNAAGTGGCCGCCCATGGTTACGGCAGGNTGTGTNNCNGATGCNGAATATAAAGAGAANCAGCAGAANNTNACNGCAGATGTTATGGCTATGCAGGTCTTTGACGAGGCATCCTTCAAGGCGAAAGCCGAGCGTGTTATGAAGCTGAAGGAAAAAGGCTGGATNACGGAACTGGATTTCCATGGCAAGAAGGTAGAGCTGTTAAAGGATATCAGCATTGTNGAAGATTATGTTCTCCGCATGAAATTCTACATGGTAGCAAAGACTTCCGGCTTGATTTCGCAGGATGATTATGATACGAAGAAGTCCGAGCTGATTAAGGATGTATTTTCACCNTATGCTGATATGGANGAATTCCAGAAGAAGGTTAATATGCTGATGAAGCTTAATCAGGCAGATATCATTACCAATGAGGAATATATTAATTATAAGAATAAGCTGATGAGTGATCTGTAAGACGGTCTTGCAGGATGTATCAGACAGATAAAGTAANCACAGGATTCTCCCGGAAATCATTTCCGGGAGAATTTTATGGGGAAACGCTGATGAAAGCATTTCCAGCCATATGGTAATATTAAAATTATAATATTGAAATTATAATTGTGTGAGAACAGAGGGCAATATATGGAATTTTTTGAATTAAAGTTGATAGAAAAAATCGGAAACGTATTTGCCAGTGCCATGACTGAACGGAAATATAACCGTTATCAGTTTATTAAACAGAGGAGGATATGTATTGGTTTGGGTATCTGCTGACGTATTGGCATTTCCTTGACGGCACTTCAGGGAAAGAAGTTCTGAAAGAATATGATGTGTGTAAGATACTGGATGAATATGATGTATTACACACTTTAAGTGTAAAGGCAGCAATAGAAAAGATTCGTGAGGATGATAGAAATGAGTGAATTCTTCCTTAAGCAGATGCCGAAAAACAGAGAAGATTAAAGTTTTCTGCTTGACATAAAATATATATCATGTTATCATCTATGAGTATGCCGCTTAATGAGGTTTAAGCATCTGCGCCGCAGATCACCGAAGTTAGCGAGTAATGTAATAGGAGGTGCAACCATGTACGCAATTATTGCAACAGGTGGAAAGCAGTATAAGGTTTCAGAAGGCGATATCATCAGAGTTGAGAAGCTGGCGGCTGAAGCGGGAGATACTGTAACATTTGACCAGGTAGTTGCTGTTTCCGATGGTTCTTTAAAGGTTGGTAAGGATGCCGCAAAAGCGTCCGTATCTGCAACTGTAATGAATCAGGGAAAAGCCAAAAAGGTAATCGTGTATAAGTATAAGAGAAAATCCGGCTACCACAAAAAGAATGGTCATAGACAAGCATACACCCAGGTTAAGATTGATAAGATCAATGCATAATTAAGGGCTTATGTGATGGTTTCTGTAATAGCAATCAAAAACAGAAAGAAGGAATATGTCGGATTTACTTGCAGCGGTCATGCGGGATATGACGAACATGGAAAGGATATCGTCTGCGCGGCGTTATCCATGCTGNTGATCAATACGGTCAATGCCATTGACGCACTGACGGACTGTAAGCTGACAGTAACTACGGATGAGGCGGACGGTGAGATGAAGGTGATTTTTCCGGATGCTGCATCAGAAGAAGCAGCACTGCTGATTGACGCGATGCTCCTTGGAATACGGGGTGTGATTGAAGAATACGGCAGCGCATATGCTGATTTAATAATAAAGGAGGTATAAACCCATGATCAGATTGAACCTTCAATTTTTTGCTCATAAAAAGGGAGTTGGTTCTACTAAGAACGGTCGTGATTCCGAGGCAAAAAGATTAGGCGCAAAGAGAGCTGACGGACAGTTTGTAAAGGCCGGCAATATCTTATACAGACAGCGTGGAACAAAGATTCATCCCGGCGTTAATGTAGGACGCGGAGGCGATGATACATTATTTGCTACTGTGGACGGCGTTTTAAGATTTGAAAGAAAAGGCCGCGACAAGAAACAGGCATCTGTATATCCGGTTGAAAAATAAGTTTTCATGAAGCCTCAAGCCTATTGCTTGGGGCTTTATTAATCATAAATAGAGAGGTATCGTAACGATATGTTTGCAGATCGCGCAAGGATCATTATCAGCAGCGGAAAAGGCGGGGACGGACATGTATCGTTCCGCAGGGAAAAGTATGTGCCGGACGGCGGTCCTGACGGTGGGGACGGTGGACGCGGCGGAGACGTATATCTTGTTGTGGATGACGGATTAAATACGCTGATTGATTTTAAACATAAAAGGAAATATGCCGCGGGTAATGGCGAGAACGGCGGGAAACGCAACTGCCGCGGGAAGGACGGAGAAGACTGCATCATCAAAGTCCCCAGAGGCACGGTGGTCAAAGAAGCCGATACGGGGCGCGTCATTATCGATATGTCCGGGGACTGCCGGAAATATAAGATCTTAAGNGGTGGACGCGGCGGCTGCGGCAATCAGCATTATGCCACATCCACCATGCAGGCGCCAAANTATGCACAGCCGGGACAGCCGGCAAAAGCGGTAGAGGTGTTTTTGGAGCTGAAGGTGATTGCAGACGTGGGGCTGGTGGGTTATCCCAGCGTCGGGAAATCCACATTTCTTTCCCGTGTATCCAATGCCCGGCCACAGATCGCGGAGTATCATTTTACCACATTGAATCCGCATCTGGGGGTGGTCAATCTCGGAGATGGCAATTCCTTTGTGCTTGCGGATATTCCGGGACTGATCGAAGGTGCGGCNGAGGGACATGGACTTGGACTGCAGTTCCTGCGCCATATAGAAAGGAACAAACTGCTGATCCATATTCTGGATGCAGCATCGACGGAAGGCAGGGATCCGTTGGAGGATTATCATAAGATCAATGCGGAACTAAAGGCATACGGCGATAAAGTGGCTTCTATTCCACAGATCGTAGCCGCTAATAAGATTGATGCCATCGTCAGGGAGGAAGAGCCGATTGACATCGACGAAGACGGCGAATTAATTTATCCGGAATATCATGATCCGGTGGAACGTATCAAAGAAGCGCTGGAGCCGAAAGGAGTAAAAGTTTTTCCTGTCAGCGCGGTAACGGGAGAGGGGATGAAGGAATTGCTCTCTTATGTTTATCAGCGGCTTCAGGAGATGAAACAGGAGGATGTGGTCTTTGATACGGAGTACAATCCTGATGAAGCTTTACAGTATGAGAATGAGCCTTTTGAAGTATCTTACAATGAAGAGGCAAAGGAATATGTGGTAGAAGGTCCCCGCATTGAAAAGATGCTGGGTTATACTAACTTAGAATCCGAAAAAGGATTCCGGTTCTTCCAGAAGTTTTTAAAGGATAATGGCATCCTGGATGAATTGGAGGCGCTTGGTATCTCGGAGGGAGATACGGTGCGGATGTATGGGTTGACATTTGATTATTATAAGTAATGGAATCACGGGAACGCGGTAGCTCAAGAATATTGAAGGGATGGAGGTTTTTATGACATTAACAAGCAAACAGCGCGCNTATTTAAAAAGTCTTGCTGCCAATCTGACGCCCCTGTTTCAGATCGGGAAATCTAATCTGACGCCGGAGGTGACGGAAGCAGTTGCAGAGGCGTTTAATACCCATGAACTGATTAAAATTTCCGTATTAAAAGGGGCAGAGGATGATCCTGCGGTCATGGCAGGGATGCTGGCTGACCGTACCGGTTCCACATTGGTACAGGTGATCGGCAGAAAGATCGTGCTTTATAAAGAGAATAAGGATCATAAGAAAATCATGCTCTGACCGACAAGACGGAGAGAAAGAATTTTATAACGTAAATGCAGGAGGGATTAGTGTGAAAAATATATCTAAGGCATAAAAAACACTGCCTAAGATATATTAAGTTTCACACCGAAAAACGCAAAAGAAGCGTTTTTCATTTCTATTTGAGCCGCCAAAGGCGGCAGAAGGGATCAGAATGGATATATACATAAAGAGGGAAAAAGACATATCTTTACAGGAATGGCTTGATTATGTCAAAACAGATAAGGATCTGGTTTTAAAAGAATTTGCTGAAGGAATTAACCCGATTACCAAACAAAAATTAAAGATAAAAATCGAAGGAAGAACTCTTTTTGATGATTCTGTAATCATATACAGAAAGGGAATGATTGGCTGTGATGAAGGATACTCTGAAAAAGCAGCAGACAAGCTGAAAGAAATAGCAAAGTCATTAGGCGCAGAAGTTTTTGAAGAGTAGTGCGGAATGTTGTGAATGATGAAAATAGGTATTTATGGGGGGACGTTTAATCCCATACACAATGGACATATTAAACTTGCTGAAAATGCAAAACGCTTATATCAGCTGGATAAAGTGATTTTCCTGCCAAGCGGAAATTCTTATATGAAAAGCAATGTGCTTTCAGGCGGACATCGTTATCATATGGTTTGTCTTGCATTAATGGGCAGAAGCGGTATGGAAGCATCGGATCTTGAGATTCGCAAAGAGGGTCCCACATACAGTTATGAAACCATGGAAGAATTTCGCGGCATTTATCCGGAAGACGAGCTGTTTTTCCTGCTGGGAGAAGATTCCCTGCGGATGATGGAATATTGGAAAGAACCTGCCCGGTTGATGAAGCAATGCGGCTTTATTGTGGCTTCCCGAATACCGGAAGCATCCGACAGGCGGTATGCTCCCGTTGATGGCGGTGAAGCTGCTGCAGATGTTCAGAACGACCATACCGAAAATATACAGCTTCCGCAATATATCCGGTATCTGGAAGAGAAATACCATACACATATTTACAGTATGGAGATGCAGGATATGACATCCTCCAGCAAGATCCGTGATGCCGTTGCCGGAGGGCAGGATATCAGCGGTATGGTGCCGGAAGCGGTCGGAGATTATATCCGTAAGGAACATTTATATAAATGAACTCAGATGACAAAATAATGGAATCCCATGTATCATTGTAATTTTTCCATGTCAGAGCAGTTTGTTGTTATGCCGTAATAATATGCAGTTTGTTTCATACAAATAAATAGATATGAGGACCATGCGTTATGTCGATCTACGATTATAAGACAATCAAAAAATCAATGAGTAAACATCTTGATGCAAAGCGATATGAGCATACGATTGGTGTTGCTTATACAGCGGCGGCGCTTGCCATGCGTTATGGCGCGGATGTGGAAAAGGCGTATCTCGCAGGGCTTCTGCATGACTGCGCCAAATGCATTGAAACGGATGAAAAACTTGCCTTATGTAAAAAATATAAAGTAAAACTGACACCTTTTGAAGAAGAGAATCCGTTTTTGATCCATGCAAAACTGGGGAGTTGTCTTGCAGAAAAGAAATACGGCATAGAAGATCCGGAGATTTTATCAGCAATACGTTATCATACCACCGGAAAACCGGATATGAGCCTGATGGAAAAGATCGTATTTTCGGCAGATTATATTGAACCCGGCAGAAAGATCATCCCCGGACTGGAGGAGATCAGAAAGATCATATTTATTGATTTTGATCAGGCGGTCTGCCTGATCCTNGAGGGGACGATACGACATCTNAAAAATAAGGGNCAGCCGATTGACGAGNTTTCCAAGNAAGCNCATGAATATTATAAAATTAAATCATGATTTAGCAAGCAAGCTTAATGCGGATATGAAAAGATAGAAATAGCAAATGAAGCTAACACGGATATGAAAAGATAGATATGGAGAAAATGAAGATGATAACATCAAAAGAAGCAGCAAAGATTGCAGTAGACGCTATGGAAGAGAAGAAAGCCGAGGATATCAGGATCATAGAGATCAGCGAGATAACGATCATTGCCGATTATTTTATCATTGCCAACGGAAGTAATGTCAATCAGGTGCATGCGATCTCTGACAGGATAGAAGAACTGCTCGCGAAGCAAGGCTTGTATCCACAGCAGATCGAAGGATATGAACATGCTAACTGGGTGCTGATGGACTATGGCGATGTGATCGTCCATATCTTTGATAAGGAAAACCGGCTGTTTTACAATCTGGAACGGATCTGGAGGGATGGAAAGCAGATCGATAAAGAAGCCTTATGAAAGCTTGCTCTTCTACAATATAGAAAATAAAAACGCTGCTAAAAATCGGAAAAGTTCACTTTTAGCAGCGTTTTTCGGTGTGAAACTCAGAACTTCTCTGCGAAGCAGCCGGAAGTTTTTTCACATTAGCGGTAGAGACGGAATACACCGAATACTTTCCCTAAGATCTGACAGTCATCCACGATAATCGGCTCCATGGAGTCATTCTCCGGCTGTAAGCGGATATGACCGTTCTCCTTATAAAATGTCTTGACCGTAGCCGAGTCCTCAATCAGGGCAACTACGGTATCTCCGTTATTGGCGGTGCTGCAGCACTGGACGAAGATGCTGTCGCCGCTGTAGATGCCGACATTGATCATACTGTCTCCCTTTACCTTTAAAACAAATGTCTCCGTATTGGGAACCATTTCAACCGGAAGTGGGAAATAACCGTCGATGTTCTGCTGCGCTAAGATCGGCTGGCCTGCCGCGACCGTGCCCACAATGGGAATGCTTGCCATCTCATGACGCACCAGCTGGAAAGATTCATCTATGATTTCGATGGCTCTGGGTTTGGTCGGATCTCTTNTGATATAACCATTCTTCTCCNATGTNTCCAGATGCGCANGAACAGAGGATGNGGATTTTAACNTGACNGCATCACAGATATCCCGTACCGTCGGCGGATATCCCTTCTGAAGTATCACATCCTTGATATAGGTAAGAATTTCTTCCTGTTTTTTCGTAATCTTTCCATATGACATAGATCAATCCTCCAAACATTTGTTTTTCTTTGATAATTCTACTATAACATGATACTTCGGAAAAAGCAAACATATTTTCCGAAAATTTGTTCGATTTTCTGTTGACAATCGAAACTATGTTCGGTATAATATCAATAAATCGAACATATATTCGTCGGCACAATGCTGATAAAACAGAAAAAGGAGAACAGATATGACTAAAAAAGTAATGGGAAGTATGGCAAAGGGAAATATATCTAAGAGAAATATTTCTAAGAAAAGCATGTCTGAAAAAAGTACATTATTTTTGATAAAAAAAAGAATGAAAAAGGTAATAAGACGTTTTATCCGCAGGATGCTCACAAGCAGACGGTATCGTATTCTGGCGTTTCGATACAGCCTTGCGGTTGTTATCTCTGCAATCTTCATCCCCATGATGCTGTCGCTAGCATTTGCACAGCCTGCAGAAGCAAATGACGGTTCCGAAGAAGTCTTTTATAAATATTATCATAGGATAGAAGTGGCTGAAGGCGATTCGCTCTGGAGTATTGCGCAGCAGAATTATCTTGCGCAGGAGCAGACGATTCGTGAATATATCGAAGAAGTAAAGCAGATCAATCATCGATACGGTGAAACCATTTATGCGGGAGAAAAACTGATGATCCCCTATTACTCGACAGAATTTCGCTAGAAAAGGATATTGGGTACATCAACTTTTGGTTTTACTAAGTTTTACGATATTGGAGATATCAGCTTTTGTTTTCCCTGAGTTTTACAATGTTTGCTGCCCGGCGTTTCCTGTCCTCATCCATATTGGCATAGTGTTTTCTGGTGGTATTTACGTCTTTATGTCCCAAAACGCTTGCTACAAGATAGATATCACCGCTTTCCCTGTATAGCTCCGTGCCGTAAGTGCTTCTTAATTTGTGCGGCGTAATCTTTTTTAATGACGTTACCTGAGAAGCATATTTCTTTACCAGATTTTCAACGGCGCGTACAGTGATCCTGCGATTTTGAATAGAAAGAAAGAGCGCGTCTTCATGTCCGTCCAGCGGAATGATCTCTTTTCGGCTTTTCAGATAAAGGCGAAGCGCATCCTCTACTTCATCGCCAAAATAAACAACTGCTTCATTGCCGCCTTTGCGTATGATGCGGATAGCATTATTATCAAAGTTTACATCGGATATATTTAAGCCGACACATTCCGAGACACGGATGCCGGTCCCAAGAAGAAGGGTGAGCAGGCATAAGTCGCGGTTACGTGTGATCTTATGAAAGGCTTTCTGCTTTTTACTTGTCTGTTCGGAACCGTTTTCTACAAGATCAAGGAGTTTCGCTACCTCATTAGGCTCCAGACGGATGATTTCTTTTTCGTGATATTTGGGAACATGAACGATTGCGGCAGGATTATTGGGAAGCAGCTCCGCTTCATAAAAATAGTTATATAATGTCNTTAANGAGGAAAGCTTACGTCCCTTGCCCCGTTCATCATTGGTATGGATAGTTCCATCTGCGCTTTCATAGTAGGACAGATATTCCATATAGTCTTCCAGTTCAAACTTTGTGATCGCTTTCAGATGTTCCAGCGTGAGCTGGCTGATCTGTATGGAATCGTCTTTTAATATATTGTGTATGACATAATGGAAGAAAATCTGCAGGTCATAAGCATAGGCAACCATGGTACGGGTGCTGACCTGATCGGATATGCCGCGGAAAAAGATGGTACAGAAGGAAGGAAGCTCCTTCTGCATCCGGCGGAGCTTTTCTATATTTTGGATCTTTATCATTTCGTGGTAATTATTTCCCTGCATATGTATCTCCATAGCTGTTTCTTATTTTTTTATCCAGTTTTCCATGCCGCTCTGCTGTATTGCGGTAAACATCCGCGCCCTTACGCCGGGCGCTTCGCGGTCAATCATACGGATCAGTTCCTTTGTGGTTTCCCGTTTGCTTGCTTTATCCGCGGGACATCTGCTTGGCTGTACCGGCAGGTCATATGTTTTTACCCATCCTTTGATATCTGCTTCTTTAACATATATGAGCGGACGGATCAGGGTAAGACCGGTTTTGTCAAGATACGTTACCGGAGACAGCGTATTCCATCTGCCTTCATAAACCAGCGACAGCATCATGGTATCTATTACATCATCCCTGTGATGTGCATAAGCCAGCTTATTGCATTGCAGTTCAAGAATCTTTTGGTTTAATGCGCCCTTGCGGAGTCTGGAGCATAAAGAGCAGGGGTGCGCTTCCTGACGCGCTTCAAATACGATTTCAGCAATATGCGTAGGAATGATATGATATGGAATACCTAATTGTCTGCATAAAGTAATCAATTCGCTATAATCCTGATTTTCAAATCCAAGATCCACGGTAACGGCAATGATGGAAAATGGAACCGGATAGAAGCTCTGCAGACCGTGCAATGCGTACAGAAGCGCCAGGCTGTCTTTTCCGCCGGATAATCCGACAGCGATCCGATCGTCGGCGTTTATCATATGATAATCATCAATTGCCTGTCGGGTTTTGCTGTATAGCTGTTGATGCTTCATATAAGGGCTCCCGTTTTAGCTGCTTCTGATATGTTATATATTAACATATTAATAGATTTTCCACAATCAATTAAAATTTCTCCTCTGTATCAGGTGAAAACACAGTATTCTAAAAATATGGCATGGAACGCTTTTGTAACAGAATTTAGGAAGAAATGCAAATTATTCTATAGAGTGATACCCAAAACGCTGTAAAATAATGACTTTCAGAAGATAATATGAACTTGTCTGCAATAATTTCATATATTTCATGGTAAAATTATGTAAAACATGATATAATGTACGCGAAAGCAATGAGCAGTGCGCGAGTGAATGAAAACTGATGCCGCTGGAAGCTTGCTTACAGGCGGCAGATGTTTTCATGAGTGAGCATAGGGCGAAGCCCGCGAGCGAGATGGAGCAGTGCGGAATCGAGCTCAGCACTGCGGTTGTGCTTACGTAAGTGAGCATAGGGCGAAGCCCGCGAGCGAGATGGAGCAGTGCGGAATCGAGCGAAATTATATTTTTTAGGAAAGTACAGAGACAACAGCAAAATGGATAAACACGAAAACAGATCCTATATAAAATGGGGTATCACCATATTCTTGACAGCAGCGGCAATCCTACTGTTTTATTATTTTATTTTTCATATTAACGAAGTAAAATTATTATATCATTCTTTAGTAAAGATTTTTTCTCCCATACTGATTGGTTTTCTCATAGCTTATTTAATAAACCCGATCATCAATTTTTTAGAACGGATCATTTATGAAAAAATATTAAAAAATAAAACCGTGTCGGATAAAAATAAAAAGCGGATCAGAACAGTGACGATTCTGCTTAGTATGTTTCTGATGACATATTTGATTTATGCATTTTTTGCCATGGTGATTCCGGAACTGCGGACAAGTCTGGAAAACATTTCCGAACAGCTGACTACGTATATCAATAATCTTGAAGCGTGGGTCAATGACGTGCTTCGCAACCGTCCACAGTTCAACGGAGTTATTAATGATATCATTGATGAAATGACTTTAAAAATCAATGAGTGGATAGATGGCTCCCTGACGGATACCTTGTTGGATTTGATGCCGCAGATTAACGATCTTATAAAAACACTTACTTCCGGCGTTGTATCTATCTTAACCATTTTATTAAATACTCTGGTCGGTATTATCATTTCATTTTACCTTCTTTATGGAAAAGAAAATTTTGCGGGACAGGCTAAGAAGATTGTGTATGCATTGGCCAAAAGAGAAACAGCCAATAGCTTTATCCACAATATGAGATTTATCAATAAAACTTTTCTTGGTTTTATTGTGGGAAAGATTGCGGATTCCATCATTATCGGGTTTCTGTGCTTTATCCTGACAAGTATCATCGGCACTCCGTATCCGATACTGATTAGTGTGATTGTCGGCGTAACCAATGTAATTCCATTTTTCGGTCCGTATATCGGCGCGATACCATCTGCATTTCTTGTTTTGATGGTTGATCCGCTGGAATGTTTATATTTTATTATTATGATTATACTGCTGCAGCAGTTTGACGGTAATATTTTGGGTCCGAAGATTTTGGGCAATGCTACGGGAATTTCCGGTTTTTGGGTAATTTTTGCCATTACACTATTTGGAGGAATCTTGGGAATTCCCGGTATGATTATTGGCGTGCCTTTATTTGCGGTAATTTATTCTGCTGTTAAGGCAATGATCAGAAGTAATTTAGATGATAAGCAGATGTCAAAGCATACGGAAGATTACATTAAGGTTGATTACGTTGATGAAAACAATCAATTTATGCAGATCCCGCCTGATGAAGTACGGGAAATCGTTACCAGACGCCGATATGGTCTTAGGAAGCTGCAATATAAGATTGAGCCGGTTGAAGAAGTAACCGCCGAGCCGAAGGAGAAAGAAGCTGAAAAAGCCCCGAAGGAGATAAACAAAAATAAAATAAAGTAGTTATAAGTAAAAATAATAAAAAAGGGGATTTGGGAGGAGAAACATGATGAACAATTCCAAACAAAATGGTGCAAAGTTAAGCATGACGAGCATGCTGATCCTTTTTGGTATGACACCGTTGACGGTGACAATTCTGACTGTCTGCATTATAGCGTGTCTGAATTTAAAGCATCAGTTGATTGTGGCAACGGAAGAAAAACTGGAGCTCTCCTGCCGGGAAGCCAGAGATTATTATGGCTATGACTGGGAGGACTGGGACAGTTATAGCATTTCAGATGAAGAATACATAGACAGCCTGAAAGATATGGATATTGAAATGACGATCTTTAAGGGAGATACCCGTTTCCTGTCTTCCATACGGGATGACAAGGGCGAACGTATTGCCGGCACCAAAGCCGGAGATGCAGTCATTGATGCGGTTCTGAAAAAGGGACAGACTTATATTGCCCATGATGTTGTTATCAACGGTGAAAAATATTATGTATGTTATCTGCCGATTGAACTGGATGGGGATATTGTGGGTATGTCTTTTGCCGGAAGCAGACAGTCCATTGTAACTGCGGCGGTCAACAGGGCGATTATTACGCTGGCGCTCATAGCCATAGTGATAACAGCCATATTTATCGTGGTCATTATTTTGACTGCGAAGATCGTCAGAAAACCGTTAAAGCAGGTGGCAGATGAGCTTGATATCATTGCCGACGGCAACATTGGCCATGATTTTGAGATACACACCACGATTGCTGAAACACTTTCCATTATAATGGCGGCAAAACAGGTGCAGAATAACCTGCGTGATATCGTAANTGAAACAAAATCCGTAGCGGCGGATCTTACCNGCAATATCANAAATGTGGATGAGATCAGCGACAACTTAAGNGTGAGCNCCGANCAGATCAATACCGCCATGGAGGAGCTTTCTATGGCGGCAACCAGTATGGCGGATAATGTACAGAATGTCAATGTCGATGTTTTAAGCATGGGAGACAATATCAGCATTATATCCCAGAATATTGAAAGTCTTCGTGACAGCTCAGGAATGATTTCTTCTGTCAGTGATACGGCGTCAAGGTATATGAATGAAGTCATGGAGAGCAGCACAAAATCGGTTGGCGCGGCAGAGAATATCAGTGAGCAGATCAATCTGACGAATGGAAGCATCTCTAAGATCAACGAAACTGTTAAATTCATTCAGAGCATTGCGGGACAGACACAGATGCTGAGTCTGAATGCATCCATAGAAGCAGCAAGGGTAGGCGAGGCAGGTAAGGGCTTTGCCGTAGTTGCAGACAATATCCGGCAGCTGTCGGAGCAGTCCAGCGAGGGAGCCAATGCCATTAAGACACTGGCCGCGGAGATCGTGGAGCAGTCTGATAAGAGCGTGGTTCTGGCTGATGAGATCATGGAGCTGATCTCCAAGGAGCAGGAGAAAGTCNNNGAAACGCAGGAGAGNTTNAATGAGCTGAACCNNCAGATNGAAANCAGCCTCAGNAAAATTNATGANATNGCTGANAANACAGTNATTCTTGATGAAAACAAGGTGAGNATNACAGGAAGCGTACAGGATCTGAGTGCNNTCAGTGAAGAAAATGCGGCCAATAATGAAGAAGTAACTGCCAGCGTTCAGACTATGGTTGAGAATATCCAGACGGTCACGGATAAGACCGGAGAGATGAACCTTAAGGCAAAGAAGCTGGAAGAGGTGATCGGCAAGTTCCGGCAGTAATTTCATTTCCATTTGAGCCGCCAAAGGCGGCATGAGGGATTAAAATGGACAGATACAGGTAAAATTGTATCTGTCCATTTTTAAGTTTTCGATATCAAATAATCTTTAAATATTTGAAAAAGATAATTGACAAAATATATTTAAATGTTATAATAAAATCAAACATATGAATAGATGCTCATATGTTTGATTGAAGAAAAAGGAGGATCATAAAAATGAAAAAGAGTTATCAGATTGAAGTGGATTGCGCTAACTGTGCTAATAAGATGGAGGAGGCTGCCAAAAATACGGCAGGCGTAAAAAATGCAGTAGTCAATTTTATGGCATTGAAGATGATCGTGGAGTTTGAAGACGGGCAGGATCCGGATGCTGTAATGCGGGAGGTCCTGAAAAATTGTAAGAAGGTTGAAGACGACTGCGAAATTTATTTTGATTAGCAATAGAACAAAGAATTAATTTAATCTGCCGAAGGCGGCAGGAGAAGAATTATCTCAATACGACTGCTCTGACAAGGAGGAGCATTATGAATAAGAAGCAGAAAAAGGTCCTTATAAGGATCATAGTATCTTTGGTTTTGATGATTGTGCTGGAATTTATACCATTTAGTTTGCTGTCATTGGAACAGCCATATATCAATATAATACAGTTGATCTGTTATATGGCGCCATATCTGATTATCGGGTATGACATTTTAAAAAAGGCATTCAAGGGGATCAAAAATAAACAGATTTTTGATGAGAATTTTTTGATGGCGGTGGCAACAGTGGGCGCGATTCTTTTGGGAGAATACAAGGAAGGCGTGGCGGTTATGCTGTTTTACCAGATCGGTGAACTTTTCCAGAGCTATGCTGTAGGAAAGAGCCGCCGCAATATCAGTGAGCTGATGAATATAAGACCGGATTATGCTAATATCGAGCGGGAGGGGAAGGTTGAAAAGGTAGATCCTGATATGGTGGCTGTTGGTTCTGTCATAGTGGTAAAGCCGGGGGAAAAGGTTCCTATTGACGGCGTCATTATTGAAGGAAACTCTGCTCTGAATACAAGCGCGCTGACCGGCGAAAGCATTCCCAGAGAGGCGGGAGTGGAGGATGAAGTCATCAGTGGATGCATTAATCTTGATGGAGTAATTAAGATACGTACCACAAAAGAATTTGGTGAATCAACGGTTTCTAAAATCTTAGAATTGGTTGAAAATGCAAGCTCCCGGAAATCAAAGTCAGAGAATTTTATCAGTAAATTTGCGCGTGTCTATACCCCTGCGGTGTGTTATGGCGCGCTGGCGCTGGCGATCCTGCCGCCGCTGTTTCGGATGCTGGCGATGGGATTAGCTCCGGCATGGGGGAGCTGGATATACAGGGCGTTGACGTTTCTGGTAATCAGCTGTCCCTGCGCATTGGTAATCAGTATTCCGCTCAGCTTTTTTGCAGGCATCGGCGGTGCGGGGAAACAGGGGATTCTGGTTAAGGGGTCTAATTATCTGGAGACGCTTGCCGACACTAAATATGTGGTTTTTGATAAGACCGGTACGATGACGCTTGGAGTCTTTGAAGTCAGCGGTATCCACCACAGTGCACTGGAAAATGAGGAATTGATCGAATATGCAGCTTTGGTGGAGAGCTATTCTACGCATCCGATCAGCAAAAGCCTGCAGAAGGCATACGGCAAGGAGATTGACCGGTCCCGGGTCAGTCAGGTGGAAGAGATCGGCGGAGAAGGAGTCACAGCTCTGGTAGATGGGAAAAAAGTTGCTGCCGGCAACCATCGGCTGATGAAGCGTCTTGGCATTACGTATCAGGAGTGTCACAGTGCGGCAACGATCGTCCATATGGCGGTAGAGGGAAAATATATGGGGCATATTGTGATCTCGGATGTGATTAAGCCGCATGCAAAAGATGCAATAGCCGCTTTAAAGAAAACAGGTGTCCATAAAAATATTATGTTAACCGGAGATGGTGATAAGGCAGCCAGACAGGTCGCTGCAGAACTGGAAATTGATGAAGTAAGGAGCGAGTTACTGCCCGGTGACAAGGTTGCGGCAGTGGAAGAGCTGCTTTCCCGGAAGGGGGCGAAAGAAACACTTGCCTTTGTGGGCGACGGCATCAACGATGCGCCTGTGCTGGCGCGTGCGGATATCGGCATAGCCATGGGTGCGCTCGGTTCTGATGCAGCGATCGAGGCAGCGGATATCGTATTGATGGATGACGATCCGTTAAAGATTGCGAAGGCAATCAGGATCGCAAGGAAATGCATCCGGATCGTCTATGAAAATATTTATTTTGCCATCGGAATCAAGGTGATCTGTCTGGTTCTTGGCGCTTTAGGCATTGCTAATATGTGGCTTGCAATCTTTGCAGATGTCGGCGTAATGGTGCTGGCGGTGCTCAATGCCATCAGGGCACTATTTGTGGCGAAGCTCTAAATTGCAGAAATTATCGAAAGGAACTATCATTATGCACATCCACGAAGATATTGAATTATGTGACCATAAAGAGATTCATACGGAGCTGCTGAAACATGTCAACGATACTCTGCCGGAAGAAGACCAGCTTTATGACCTTGCAGAGCTGTTTAAGACATTTGGGGATTCTACACGAATCCGGATCTTATTTGTTTTATTTGAGTCGGAGGTATGCGTATGCGATATTGCGGAGATCCTTCATATGACGCAGTCCGCCATTTCCCACCAGCTTCGGATCTTGAAGCAGAGTAAATTGATTAAGAATCGACGGGAAGGAAAATCCATCTTTTATTCTCTGGCAGATGAACATGTCAAGACAATCATTGCGCAGGGAATGGATCATATTCTGGAAGACAGGTAATACAACTCTTCGCAAAAGGAAAGTTTTGCGAAGAGTTGTATAAGCAGACCACTATTACAATGGAATATAATATTTATGGATTTCTAAGCGTCATAAGAATCTGCTCAAAATATTCCGGCAGCGGACTGTCAAACATAACCGGCTTTTTTGTAGACGGATGGATAAATCCCAGAGTTTTGGCATGAAGCGCCTGACCATCTGTTTTAAAACGATTAGATTTTCTGCCATATAATTCATCGCCAAGCAAAGGATGCCCAAGACTTGCCATATGGACGCGGATCTGGTGTGTGCGTCCGGTTTCCAGCCTGCATCGGATATACGTATATTGCGAAAAACGCTCCAGCACTTCATAATGTGTAATGGCTGATTTTCCGGTTTTTTGATTGATACTCATTTTTTTACGTTCATGGGGATGTCTGCCGATGGGCTGATCGATTGTACCGGTATTTTCTTGGAGTATACCCGTTACAATTGCGTGATATGTCCTCTGGATGCTGTGATCTTTCAACTGCAGGGCGATATCATTGTGACAGGTGTCGTTTTTGCAGATGACAAGCAGACCGGTTGTATCCTTATCGATCCGGTGGACAATGCCGGGACGCATAATGCCATTGATCCCCGATAAATGCTCCCCGCAATGATACATGACGGCATTGACTAATGTATCGTCAAAATGCCCTGCCGCCGGATGTACAACCATATTTTTAGGCTTATTTATGACGATTAGATCGTCATCTTCATAAATGATATCAAGAGGGAGCGCCTGGGGACGGATCTCCGGCAGGACAGGCTGCGGCACGATGATCGATACCTCGTCTTCTATATGAAGTAAAGAGGATGCTTTCACCGGTTTTTCATTCACGGTGACAGCTCCCTCCTTAATGAGCTTTTGGATATAATTTCTGGAGCATTCCGCAAGAAGGCTGCTCAGATATTTGTCCAGCCGTTCATTTTCCTGCTCCGCTTCCACGGTAAAGCGATATTCTGACATGTACCATATCCTTTCTTAATCGGGTGATATATTTGATTATAAAAATATTACTTATTTTCTGGATCTATCTCCCGGTTTTTCTGTCTGCGCAGAAAATCAAAATCTTCCTCTTTAAAAAAGAATAAAAGCAAAACAGCAAGCCATATTGTTGTAACAGTGATAAAAATATCCGCAACATTAAATACGGGGAAGTCAATGAGCTTAAAATAAACAAAATCAACAACATACCCCTTCATTCCACGGTCTATGGTATTCCCGACCGCGCCTGCAAGGATAAAGCTGAGCGCAATATGAAGCTTTTGATATTTTTTCTCCAGAGGAAGCTTTAGAAGCAGCCAGACAAACAAAAAAAATACGGCAGCCGCAATCACTAAAAAATAGATCCGTTTCCCCTGCAGCAAGCCGAATGCCGCGCCACGGTTTTCTACATAATCCAGCTCCAGGATATCCTTAATGATCGGAATGGATGGCTGTCCCTTTAAATACCGCGTCATAAGCGCTTTCGTCCACTGATCCAGGAATATACCTAAAGACACGATGACCAGATCCCAAAATAACATGATTTTATTGAGCTGTTTATTATTCGTTCTCATCAAAATGAATCTCCTGCAATGCCGCAAGCATTTCTTCTGCTGTCACGCTTGTGTCGATGACAGCCTTCCCAACCTTTTTCAGCAGAATAAATTTGAGCCCTCCGCCATCTGATTTTTTATCAGCCTTGGTCAGTTCCACGATCTTTTCAGGCGCAATATCCGTCATGCTGATTGGCAGGCGGAAAGGTACAAACATATCCCGGATCTCATAATATTCTTCCATGGACAGCTTCCCTTTTTTCCAAGAGATAAATGCGGCACAGACACTGCCAAGCGCAACACATTCTCCGTGAAGAAGCTTAAAATCCATATATTTTTCGATTGCATGTCCTAATGTATGACCGAAGTTTAAGATTGCGCGTTCACCGTTCTCATAGGGATCGCGCTCCACTATCCGCTGCTTGCATTGACAGCAGGTCTCGATCATCTCTTCTAATGTTGCCGGATCACGATCTTGAATCTCGTATATCTTTCCCAGAAGCCATTCATAAAATGATGCATCCATGATTAATCCATATTTCAGCACCTCTGCCATGCCGGAATAAAACTGCCTTGCGTCCAATGTTGAAAGTGTCGCTGTATTAATATATACCAGTTTAGGCATATAAAAAGCACCGATCATATTCTTGTACCGATCAAAATCAACGCCTGTCTTGCCGCCGATACTGCTGTCAACCTGGGCCAGCAGACTTGTGGGTATCTGGATCACGGCAATCCCGCGCATATAGATGGATGCCGCAAATCCCGCCAGATCGCCGACTACACCTCCGCCCAGCGCAATGATACAGTCCTTGCGGTCAAACTGATGCTCTATCAGCTCCTTTAATACTGCCTGTACGGTAACTAAGTTTTTACTGTCCTCACCGGCAGAAAATGATGTGGAATAAACTTCATTATATACCGTTGCAGCTTTTTCACTGACAGCATTAAGATAAATCGGTCCCACATTAGTATCCGTCACAATCATGCACCGTCTGCCGCGATATGGTTCCAACCCTTCGGCAAGCGCCTCAAAATCATTTTCGATGATAATATCATAAATCGGTTTTTTGTTCATGGTAATTGATAATTTTGCTGACATTCCCATTCTCTCCTATTATCGGTTTCGTTTTAATCTTACCAAGCTATTGCATTTATGTCAATCAAATAACATACAACAAAATGAAAAACAGCGGCACAAAGCTGCTATGCCGCTGTTTTAGTCATGCCTATGTATCCGCTCAATTCTCTGACGATCCAATCAGATCCTGAAACGCGCCTGATATCTCCACACCATCAGGAACGATAATAAAGATACTATTGGAAATTTGCTGCATGATGCCATTCAATGCATAGGTTGAACCCATCGCAAAATCCAAAATCCTTCTTGCTGTATCTGTACCAAGCTGTTCAACATTCAGAACCACTGTCTTGCCTTCCAGCAGAGTATCCGTAATTACCTTGGCATCTTCCATTGTCTCCGGCTTAATACCAAATACATCTCCGATTCCGCCTGCATTGCTTTTTTTACGGCTGAGCGGCATCGGTGTAACTTTCTGGATCTTTCTCTTTGACTTCTCTTCTTCCACGTAATCTCTTTCTGCCTGTTTATAGGAAGGCACCCTTACAAGATTATCTTCAATATATTCTTCATCATCATAGTATTCGTCGTCGGGCTCTCTCATCTTAATTGCGTTCAAAAATTCGCCAATTGCTCCCATTCCTCATGTCCTCCATTTTCATTAATCCAATTATGGCAATGATTACCATAAATATATTATGTAACTTATTTAGAATTATGTCAACCCTTTTCTTAAAATTTTTCTAAAAAATATAAAAATTTTAATAAAAAACTATTCAAATATAAAATCATCCGGAGAAACTACTGATGCGTCCAGTACAATGTAATCATATTCATTGATGCCGCCCGGCGTATTCTTTTGGATAATGGCGTATTCGTCATTCTGATACAGGATCACGATCTGCCGAAACTCTGCATATCCCTGATTGATACAATAAACGCCCACCAGCTCCCCTACCTGACTGACTGCGTTTTCACTCATGGTATTTTCCAGTAACAGATAATCACCAATCTTTAACTGATTTGCATCTACATAAATACCTTCTTCTTTTTCGGCATAGACGGCTACCGAAATAATATCTGAAGACTGCTGTCCGTCCTCCAGAAACGTCTTTCTCATAAAGGTTGAAGTATTGGCGTCTATCCTGTCGATGCGGTAGGCCTCCGGAACCACGTTAAACTGCCGGTAGTCGATGGCGGAAATGGGGATTTTTAACCCCTGTTCATTGCGCGTAATCAGTTCAATATCAATAAAACGTTCATTGCAGAAGGTTACAACGGAATTATTGAGGGAAAGATAGGCGAAAAATGCATCTCCTATCTGTTGTACCCGGATTGCTGCCCATACTGTCTCCTGTGTCGATAAAAATTTGATCTCCGCATAAGTTTCTCCCATCAACTCCAGCGCACGTTCTTCCTCCAACTGGATTGCCAGCGTCCAGTCCTCGGAAGTGATCATCTTATAAACATCCTGCCCCTGCTCTACCAGCGTGTTATTGATCAGCTGTTGTCTTTCGTACTGCTCCGTATCAAACAGTTCCGGCGTAATCCCATTGACAGAAACATTTTCATATCCATCCGTATGATAGACGACATATCCTGCTTTCGGGGCGCGGTTCAGCTTCACAAGATCCAAGTTGACATTGGACTGCCCATCCCCCAGCTCACTTAGGATATTCATATTGGCCAGCTTTAAGATAGAGCCATCCATTGCATACAAAAAATCATACACCTCTGAAAAATGTGATTTATCAAAGGTGGAATTAAAATTAATGATATCTGTTTTGAGATTGGAAAGATCCTGATCGGTCAAAGAATTTTCCCCATGATTTCCCTGATTCAACAGCTCGTCCAATACGCCGCCCTGATCAATGATATACAAAAGATCACCGCAGGCAATATGTTCGCCCTCTCTTGTCAGATAGTTGATAAATCCGGTATCGGCACATTGAAATACCTCCTCTTCCCGAATGGCGATCCCTGTATAGACGCTGGAAACCGCCAGTGAACCTTCCTTCACCTGATAAGAGGAGATATCATTTCTATTGATCAGCTTATAAAACTGACTGATGATATAAACAATAATAATCAGAACAATAAATAATCCTATCGGTCTGTTATTTGTTATTTGCTGCCTTCTTTGCCTTCCCATTTTGATTAAAGCCTGTGACTGCTTGGTTTAAAGTGATATAATGATGTCTGCGCGGTATTTTTCAGGAATAGCGCTTTCATCCATTGCAATACTCATACATAACGTAATATTCATACGGCTGCCTAAATCAGCAAATTTATCAAGCGCCGTCAGAATATCTTCCTTCTGCACGGAAGCGATCCTTAAGAAATTGTCAAAATAAAGCTGCTCAAGATCGTGATCTGTTGAAATGATCCCGCATACGAAGCCGTAAAACTCATCCGTCGTCTTAAAATCAAACTCAGATACATCAACAAGCCGGATCTTATTATTCAGTTCATACATATGCTTCTTATTCTTATCAAGATAAGCGATAGTGCCGTTTGCCGTAGTGATCTCCTGATTTGCTTTTTCCAAAAGTTTTGTTGTCTTTCCTTTTCCTTCATTTCCGACAATCAATTGAATCATGCTTCCATCCTCCGAATTTTATGTATTGGTATATAAAAAAACAAAATTTATCATAAAATTATTATACAGTATTATGCCGGATAGTACAACTCATATTTCAAAAAGAAATAAAGTTTCCTCCAAAGCAATATAAAATGACACTTATTTTAAGATAACTTCCTCACAAAGCTGTTTCATCAGGCGGTAAAGCTGTTCTTCGTTGCCTGCTCCCATGACGACGCAGATATAAGGATTCCCTGCGGCATCCGAAGCATACAGGATGATACATTTCCCGGCTGCCATGGTGCTTCCCGTCTTACCGCCGATGATTGATACGCCGGACGGTGAATCATAAATTTCCGACAGAAACTTATTGGTGGTTGTAATATCCCTGCTTTTCTGCGTTCCATCTGCCAGAGTATATTCTACGGTATAAGAGGTGGTATTGATGATCTGTTGAAAAATATCATGCTTTACCGCCGCATTAAAGATCAGATACAGGTCGTATGCTGTCGTATAATGTTCTTCATGTGATAATCCGTGTGGATTCACAAAATGCGTATTGGTGGCGCCAAGCTGAAGCGCCCGTGTATTCATCATTTCCACAAACGCCTCCTCAGAACCTGCCACATGCTGCGCCAGCGCCAGCGCCGCGTCATTGGCGGAATATACCAGCGTCGCATATAGAAGATTCTGTACGGTGATCCGGTCTCCCGCTTTCAGATTAAAGAGCTGCACGCCATCCTCATAGATGGTTACATCGCCAATCAGTACAACATCTTCCAGATTACAGTTTTCCATCACAAGCAGCGCCGTCATGATTTTTGTCAGTGATGCCGGATTGAGGCGATCATTGGCCTGATAGGAATATAACACCTTCTCCTGATTAAGATCATATATGCATGCTGCATTCAGATCACCTACAACAGCTGTACTGCTGTCCGTAATATCNTCTGCCGCNNCGCAAAGATCAGAAGCAAACNNGGCAATCTGCGTTTGCGCTTNATCGGCTTCTATGGAAAAGCTGTCATTGGACTGCAGCGTCCCATAAGAAAGCGGAATTTCTTCAGAAGCACAGGCGGACAATAAGACTGTTGTCAATAAAACAAGACATAATGCTGTAATTTTTTTAAAATGATTATTTATATTCACGCCACTCAAATTCTCCTCGTTCCAGAGATTTTATCAATAATTCCGCAGAAGCCAGATTGGTTGCCAGCGGAATATTGTGCATATCGCACAATCTGACAAGATTGTTGACATCCAGCTCATGGGACTTCGGTGTCAGCGGATCACGCAGGAATATGACCAGATCGATCTGATTATGCTCGATCTGAACACCGATCTGCTGCTCTCCGCCCAGATGCCCGGCAAGATATTTGTGGATCGTAAGGTTCGTCACCTCTTCTATCAGGCGTCCCGTGGTTCCGGTTGCATATAAAATATGCTTGCTTAAGATCCCCCGGTAAGCGATACAAAAATTCTGCATCAGTTTTTTCTTTGCATCATGAGCAATTAACGCAATATTCATGCTTATCCTCCATACTGTGACCGGCTTTTAAGGTTCTGGCACTAACGATTCAGGGACTTTTGCAGTGAAAAAAATGTTTCCTCCTCGTNCTCACTGNTTGTCCGTNTGCGGNTTCCACGCTGCAGCTTCACATTGAATACAAATCCCATTCCCATATACATACTGACCAGCGAGGTCAGTCCGTAACTGACAAAGGGCAGCGGTAGTCCGGTATTCGGCAGAATCCCTGTGGTAACCGAAATATTGATAAAGCTTTGAAAACATACAATCGAACCCACTCCGCTGCAGATTACGGCGCCTGCAATATCATCTGCCTGCATAGCTCCCAGATAGCATCTTGCCGTGATTGCCATCAAAAGCAAGATGACTGCACAGCTTCCGACAAATCCCATCTCTTCGCCGATTATGGCAAAGATAAAATCCGTCTGCGGTTCTGAAATATAATTTCCGTTTTTCACGGAGCCTACTTCGTTATNGTTCAGCCCCTTGNCCCATANCTGTCCNGAGCCTATGGNGNTGATCGAGTTCTGCTGCTGATATGCCGTGGTCAGCTCATATTTTTCAGGATTTAACCACGCATAAATACGTTCCTGCTGATAATCCTCAATCAATGTCTGATCCGGCTGCAGTACAATAAACAAAAAGATAACGCCGACCGGAATCGCAACGGCAAGCAGACCCAAAATGATCTTATAGCTCAATCCCCCGACATAAAGTATCACGCAGAAAATAATTACCACTACAATGCTTGTAGACATGTCCGGCTGCTTGTAAATCAATGCCAGCGGCGGAAGCAGCAAAAGGATCATTTTCGCCAATGTGCTGAATGTATTCAAATTATCCTTATGCTTTATTATAAACTGTGCATAAAAAAGTATCAACAGTATTTTTGCAGTTTCTGAAGGTTGAAATCTGATTCCCGCAATTTCCAGCCATCGCTGGGCATTATGGGAGGAATCACCCACCAACTGAACTAAGAGCAACAGCCCGAGATTCAAACCATAAATCAGCCATTGTAGCTTTAAAATGAGGTGATAATCCACACAGGCAATTACCGCCATCAGAAATATGCCAAGGATGGCGCCGCCGATCTGTCTGGTCTGTACGGATTCCTTGGCACTTCCGATCGCAAGGATGCCTATTATTGTCACTGCAAGCAGCAATAATAGAAGTATGAAATCAAAATTCTTGATATGGTATTTTTGCGGCATAATATTATCCTTATCCTGCGGTTATTATTTTGAACGTAATTCCAGGATGGGGATGTTGGCACGGATCGATGGGATCCGGCTGCCCCGTTCCTGATTTTTTGTCTGGGTAATCTGTATTTCCGTGCTTTCCACATCGATGCGCATATATTTTGACAACACACCGATGATATCCTTTTTAATCATTTCCACCATTTCCGGTGAACATTCCGTCCGATCTGAGATCAATAGTATTTTAAGTCTGTCTTTCGCTACGCCGCTTGATGAATGTCTTTTGAAAAGAGATAAAAATTTATTCATAGTCCGCTCTCCTTTCTGTTATACGCGATGGAAAATGCCGCTGAATCTGGCCCATAAAGTAATGCTCTTGTCCATTTCCATCAGCGGTATTTCCTCTCCGGTGACGCGCTTGGAAATATTCAGATACGCCTTGCCCGCCTGTGTTGCGCTGCCGACAAGCGGTTCTCCCTGATTGGTGGAGATTACAACATTCTCATCATCCGGAACGGCGCCGATCAGCGGGATTGCCAGAATATCAATGACATCATCAATCGTCATCATCTCACCACGTCTGATCATATCATGTCTGAGGCGGTTGATGACAAGCTCGATCTTCTCAAATTCATTGGCTTCCAATAAACCGATGATACGGTCGGCATCCCGTATGGCAGAAACCTCCGGTGTCGTCACGACCAGCGCCCTGTCTGCACCTGCGATGGCATTTTTAAATCCCTGCTCTATGCCTGCAGGACAGTCTAACAGGATATAATCATACTGTTCTTTTAATTCCTGGATCAGCTTTTTCATCTGTTCCGGCGATACGGCGCTTTTATCCTTTGTCTGTGCCGAGGGCAGAAGATATAGCGACGGGTAACGCTTATCTTTGATCAGTGCCTGTTTGATACGGCAGTTTCCTTCGATCACATCGACCAGATTATAGACGATGCGGTTCTCCAGTCCCATAACGACATCAAGATTCCTAAGTCCGATATCCGTGTCAATGAGGACAACGCTTTTTCCGAGGGACGCAAGTCCCGTTCCTACATTTGCGGTGGTAGTTGTCTTACCGACTCCGCCTTTCCCTGATGTAATGACAATTACTTCACTCATTTGGTCTCCCTCCAAAATTAATAATTGTCCCCTAAAACATGATCACATCAGTAATCTGCTTACAGCCAATGGATCATTGCGTGATCCGTTTTAGTAATTCTTTGGTGTAAGGCTCTATATTAATTTTATCATTAGATGCATAAGCGATCTGGGGCAATAACTTTGGCTTGATCCCCCAGCGCGGCTTTTTCGCAGGCTGATAGCAAAGGCGGCCGATCCTGAGTTCCTCCGGTGCCATCTCCATGGCAAGGATCACCTGTTTAGAAGCCTCGTTATGTACTTCATCATGATTATCTTCCGGCGGCTGTATTTTGGGGTTCTCCGAAGAACGGAGCCCGGCATATGCCTCCCCATATAAACCGCCAAAGATATAGATGCTTTTCTCTGAAATGATCGTGCATCCGGGATGCACATCGCCTATGACGACCACATCCTTTTCCGAGTCTATAAACTCCTGATTAATAACGGAGTTTCTGATAAAGCAGATGTCATTTTTCTTATATTCATCCGCAACGGTACGGATGCAATGCCGGAATGAATCCGCCGTCTTGGAAAGGTCAACAAGACAGACGATATTGATATCCGTATATTCCGTAATGATATCGCAGAAATGATCCTGCTCCTCTTCCGTCAGTTCTTTCCCTTCAAATGACAGCGCCATTTTGGCATCCCCAAAAAATTTCCGTCCATCGGTCAGCTTTTGACGAAGCGCCTCTTCCAACTCTTCCATGCTTCCCTCGGCCGCCATTATGATTCTGAGCCCATTAGCAGAGCTCTTTATTTTGATCAAGGTATCCATAATCGTCCTTTCTAATTATTATTAATCTGTTGTCGTGCTGCCTCCGACTGCTTCCGATGCTTCGCCGTTGATCAGCTCCGTATGATCCATCAGATTAAAATAATAAGTAAATACATCTTTTCCAAGCTGCGCAGCGTAATCAGAGGAATATCCATGCGCGATACGTACAGCAATTGCGATCTCAGGCGAGTTATAGGGGGCATAAGCAACAAACAATGCATGGTTGGGTTTATTTTCTGCCTCCTGGGCCGTTCCTGTTTTCCCGGCACAGGCTACTCCAAAGTCATTAAAATATGACTTCCGTTCGATTACCCTGCGCATGCCGACATGGATCGCATTCCAAAGATTGTCGCTCAGACTTACATAGTTCCGGACATTCGGCGTATAACTATAAAGCACTTCCCCACGCGGATTTTGAATGGATCTGATCAGGCTTAACTGATATACTGTACCGCTATTGGCGATTGTCGTTACATACCGTGCAAGACCGACTGTCGTATAGTTATGATTGCCTTGTCCGATTGCTGACGGTACAGGATACTGCGTCGATACCTGTGGCTCGGATTCCGCAATCTCTACACCGGTTTTTTCGCTAAATCCAAACATATCCGCATACCGGTAGATGCGCTCCATGCCGACGCTGTCATTATAGCCTGTACCGCTGTTTGCAAGGCGGTAGCCTACCTCATAGAAAAAGATATTACAGGAATTTTCAATCGCGCCGGTGACGGCAAGCGAGCCGTGTATTCCGGTACATCTGGGCGGGGTAGTCCCGGCCAGCTTGTCTTCAAACACTCCATGACAGGTGATCGTTTCCCCAAGCGTGATCACGCCCTCTTCCACGCCCGCAACTGCGGAAAGCATCTTAAAGGTGGAGCCCGGCGCGGTACGCTGCTGTGTTGCATAATTCCAAAGCGGTTTTGACATGTCACTGTTAAGCGCTGCCAAATATGCAGAATCTGCGTTATTGGCAAGCCGGTTATTGTCATAACCCGGATAGGACACCAGAGCAAGCACCTCACCGGTATTCGGATTGGTAACGACGCAGGAGCCGGAACATGGCTCTAGCCCCAGCTGGGCAGGTGTGATGTCCAGATTGGAGATCAATGATACCATAAAGCTGTATGACGATATCTGCCCGGAAGTAAGACGGCTGATCCTTGCCTGATCAATCTGTATGATATCCTGTTCCCAAAGCAGCATGCATACCTGCTTTCCGTTGATATTGTCATTTAGAAGCATATAACGGTACAACTTCTTGGAAAAATCGTTGTTATTGGTAAGATGCTCTATAATATAGTCAATCAGCGCCGTATAGATCTCCGTAGAATCGGAATACTGATTCTCCAGATGCAGCTTGCTGATATCGATCCAGTTTTTTGAGATAGCATAGGTCAGGAATTCACGGATGCTGATGGTTTCATCCGTTTTCCAGCTTTGGTAGACCGGATCTGTCTGATCGACTGCTTCCATATTCAGCACGCCGTAATCATTGGAGGAAAGCATGGCGATGATAAAACTTTCATAGACCTGATATTCTTTGCTCAGATCCCGGTAGGCGGTATTGCTTTCCATCATCTGCCTTCTAAGCTCTGCAAATACATTTTCCTGTTTACTCAAAAATGCCTGATATACGGCTTTTTCCGTTTCTCCCGCATATTCCTTGGAAAGGTGGTTGATATCTATGACATTATTATTAAAAAGTGCATAATAGACATCATAGATGGGGATCTTTACGTTACGTCCGGTCTGTTCCACTTCCTTCTCATTTACGATACGGCTCACCAGGATTCCGGCAATCTTCTGCTCCACTAAATTATAAATCGCAATCTGAAGCTCACTGTCTATCGTCAGATAGATATCGTTGCCGGCGATCGGCGGTATGGCATTCTGTACTTCTATGATCCTGCCAAACTTATCCACATAGACGGTCTCAGAACCCTTTGTTCCCTGCAGTTCGTGTTCCATGGAATATTCTATGCCTGTTTTTCCGACAATATCGGTAAGGGAATAATTGGAGTCTTCCAGCGACAGTGCATTATATTCCTCCTGCGAGATCTTACCGGTATAGCCGATAATCGGCGCAAAATAAATACTGTTATTATACCGGCGGATCGTATCCTCCTCAATGGCAACTCCCTGCAAAAGATCGCTGTTTTCCATAATGACGGCAACTGTTTTTTCACTGACGTCAGTTGCTACCACAGTGGAAATATATTTCTGAAAAGCGTTCAGGCTCAGGTTATATCTGATATTAATGATCTTTAATATTTCTTCCTTGGTATAGCCCATGCCCATGATAAAAGCGGTATTTTTGCCCGTTTCATCAGTAAAATAACCGCCGATTCCAAATTTTTTTTCTCCGGCAAGGTAAGCAATGACTTCGTCCGGTGTCGCCGTTTTTTCAGGATAGGTAAGCTCCTGTATCGTCTTTCTGCCGTAAACATCCGCCAGAAAGCGTAACAGCGTATTCCCTTCCACGGCATACCGGTAATTGCCGTTTTCATCCAGATAGATCTTAAAATCGCTGACAAGCTCATCCCCACTGCTCTCAATCATATGTATCATATGATAAATAATCGTATTCAGAGCAGCATTTTTTCCGGCTCCCGATTCGATGGTATCCGTGATCGTCACGCTGTATGCCAATTCATTATAGGCAAGCAGTACACCGTTACAGTCATAAATATTGCCTCTTGTGCTGGAAATATCCACTGTTTTTTCGATGCTGAGCGTAAAATTGCTCATATATTCGTTGCCATTCACGATCTGAAGCTGAAAGATCCTGTTGACCATTATTGCGGTAATGACAATAAGCGCCAGAAACAGTAAGGAAAATCTTGACAATATGAAGTTGATAATCTTTTCCTTCCAATCATAAAACATCTGAATCGTCTCTCCTAAATTCAGCCAGAACAAATTTATATTCCAGAACCACCAGCAGGGGATACAGCACTACCGAAATGCCGAGCGTATAGATCAGCTCCGGAAATATCGTATGCAGGATATATCCGCCAAAATCGAATTTTCCATTTAACAGATGAAAAAATACGTAATCCACCAGCAATAACACCAGATCGCTTCCGGCGATAACCGCCAGAGGCAGTTTAAAATCATCATGTATGTAGTAGGTATTCAGCTTGCCTGCAAAGTAACCGATCAGCATATAAACCAGTGCGTAAAAGCCAAGAACATCCATAAAAAAAATGTCCAATAACAGTCCGCCGAAAAATCCCAGAAAGATACCGCTGTATTCTCCGCGTATCAGCCCGTACGCGCCGGTCAGGAGGATCAACAGATTAGGAACACTCCTGCCATAAGCCAGCTGGCTGAATACGCTGGTCTGCAGTAAAAACATAATCAATAAAAGCAATACTGCCGTAACATTTTTTTTCATGGTCAAGCTCCGTTCCTGATTTTACTTGATCTCCGGCTTCATCTGGATAATGACAAGCACTTCCGATAAATGTTCAAAATCAACTACCGGCGTGATATATCCTGATTTTGTCAGGTTATTGGAATCCGTTTCGACCGAAGCAACATAGCCAATCAGGATTCCCGGCAGATATTTGTCGCTGATATTGGATGTCACTACTTTATCTCCGATGCCGACCTGATTATCTTCGTCGATCAGCTGGGAATATTTGATAAAACCATTTTCAATCAGTCTAAGATCGCCAGAAACGATCAGGTTGTCCTGCGTATGCAGCACGGAAGCGCTGATGTTGGAATTGTCATTGATGACGGTTGTTACCCTTGCCCAGTTTTTCCCGGTTTCCACAACCCTGCCCACCAGTCCGCCGCCCGCGATGACATTCATATCCACAAGAATCCCATCATCGCTTCCTTTATCAATGATAAATGCATCAAACCAGTTGCCTGAGGAAGCTGAGATCACCCTTGCCCCCACCTTTTCATATTCCGGATACTGCTGGTCAAGTCCGTACAACTCCCTCAAACTCGTCAGTTCATATTTATCCTGCATCAGCAGTGTATTCTCAATCAGCAGTTCATCAATCTGCTCCTGCAGCGCCTGATTTTGAGCCTGCAGCTCCGCAATAGCCGCTTTTTCACGGGAAGCATCCACAAAAGCGGCGCTGATGACTGTTATTCCCTTCTGAAACGGTACAATAATAAAACCTGCAATGTTTCCGAGAAATGTTCCTGTAATATTGGTCGTAAATGTAGTGAGCATCAACGCAATACAAAGCATGGAAAGCATCAGCATCACATACTTCCCCGGAATTTTCGGTTTTTCAGCTTTTCTCTTTACGATAGGGCTCATATATGCTAAAAATCAATTGCCTTTCTGCATTTTCATTATTTGTTTTCAAGCGCATAAGCAAGGGAATGAAATTTCGGTTCCCGGATTACCGCCGCAAGTCCTTTTGCCACACTGCCCAACGGTTCGTCATCCAGATTTACCTTCAGACCGGTCTGTTCTTCAATCATCTCAGCCAGATGCTCCACTTGGCTTGCGCCGCCTGTCAGATAAATGCCGTTTCGATAGATATCCGCGCCCAGCTCCGGCGGTGTCCGCTCCAAAACCTGCTTAATGTTATCTATGATCACATGAAAGCTTTCCTTCAGACTGTCAAAAACCAGATCCGTTGAGATCGCTTTTTCTACCGGAAGACCGGTGACGATGTCCCTTCCGTAAATGATCGCATTTTTATTTTCCGTCCCCATGACATGCATGGCAAATTTTACTTTTTCCGCCGTCTTATTGCCGATAAAAAGATTATATTCTTTTCTGACTGCATTTTTGATTGCCTCGTCAAATTTATTGCCGCCCATCTTGATCAGTCTGGAGAGGACGATGCCGCCCAGCGATAAAATGGAAATCTCCGTCGTATCAAAACCTACATCTACGACCAGCACGCCCTGCGAGGTTTTGACATCGATGCCGAGGCCAAGACCGTCCGCAACCGCCTGCTCCATCACATAAATGTGCTTTGACTTTAGATTGGAATCCCTGATCAGATCATAAAACGCCCTCTTTTCTACCTCCGTAATGTCCGTGGGAACCGCAATATAATAATCCGCAGGTTTGATATTATTCTTACAGAGATCTCCGATAAAATACCGGATCAGGGTATTCATGTTTTTAATATCAGCGATCACGCTTGCGTTGACCGGGAAAGAAACCGTGATATTATCCGGCGCCTTCTCATACATACTGAAAGCGGAATCGCCGTATGCAAATAACGTATCCTTCCCTTCGATGGCTATCATATTCTTGCCCATAAAAAAGGTATCATTGTTAGCATTGTATATTTTAATATTATTGGAACCGAGATCGATCCCAAAAGCACTCACACCCAAAATAAAATCTCCTTTCTTTTGTGTATGTATATTTTATCCTATAAAAATTTGTAGATGATGATCGCCGCCGCAACGCCGATCAGACTTGCGATCGTTATGTTGATCGAAAATCCGAATGTAATCGTGATAATGCCAAGGTTTAGCATGGCCGGCGAGGTCAGTCCGAACACTCCTCCGTAGTTTAACCATTCCCATGGAATATAAGTCCCGATAAATCCGCCGATCACCAGCCCGGAAAGGATCATCACCAATAGTACCCAATAGTTTTTTTTCATAAGTAGCTCTCTTTCCTGTTAAATTCTCAATCATGATTTTAACATATTTTTCCAAACCTGTACATAAAATAGTTACAGGAAGTTTCCTTTCTCCTTCGATAGGATTCGACAGGTTGATCCGGAAAGGCCGGATTATACAGGCAATGTAATCAATTTACGGTCTTTTAAATATTGTACCGTCTTAAGCATTCCGTATTTTGCATGTTCGAAAGTAAGTCCTCCCTGAAAATATACGGCATAGGGCTCCTTCATCGGAGCGTCTGCGCTGAGCTCGATGGAGGAACCTGAAACGAATGCTCCGGCAGCCATAATAACATTGGCATCATATCCGGGCATTTCCCACGGCTCCGGCACTACATGGCTGTCTACGGGGGACGCGGCCTGTATGGCTTCGCAAAACGCCGTTACAAGCTCCGGCTTTCCGAAGGTGATCGCTTGTATGATATCATGTCGTGGTTCCGCTGCGTCCGGTAGAACGCCAAAGCCCATGCGTTCGTAAAGATTGGCGGCAAAAATAGCGGTTTTTAACGCATTGGCTGTTACTTTTGGGGATAAAAACAATCCCTGATAAAAGGCGGGAAGGATGCCCAGCGAAGCGCCGACTTCCTTGCCGAGTCCCGGAGAGGTCAGGCGATAAGCTGCGTTTTCCACACATTTCTTTGTACCGGCAATATAACCGCCGATCGGCGCAAGTCCGCCGCCGGGATTCTTGATCAGGGAGCCGACGATCATATCCGCTCCGGCTTCGGAGGGTTCCATCGTTTCTACAAATTCTCCATAACAATTATCCACCATAATGATCACTTCCGGCTTGATACCGCGGATAAAGCGGATCAGCTCGCCGATCCCCGCCACGGAAAGCGTCGGTCTTGTCTGATATCCTTTAGAACGCTGTATGGTTATCAGACGCGTCTTATCATTGATGGCATTTCTGATGCCTTCATAATCAAATGCTCCGTCGGCCAGCAGATCAACCTGACGGTAGCTGATGCCATATTCCGCGAGGGAACCGGTGGTTCTTCCGTCCGCGCTTTTGATCTTTCCGATTCCGATGACTTCCTCTAATGTGTCATATGGCTTACCCACAGGACTTAACAGTTCATCGCCGGGGCGCAGATTGCTCATCAGGGCAAGGGCAAGGGCATGGGTTCCGCAGGTAATCTGCGGACGCACCAAAGCATCTTCTGTCCTGAATACTCCGGCATAAACACGTTCCAGAGTATCTCTTCCCAGATCATTATACCCATATCCCGTAGTTCCTAACAGACAGGCTTCGCTGACCAGATTGTTTTGAAATTCTTTTAAGACCTTGAGCTGGTTATATTCTGCCGTCCGATCGATCTGTTCATATCTATCCTTCAGGGAATCCAGAATCGTCCTGCCGTAATTATATACTTCCTCATCAATGCCAAGAGAGCGGTACATTTCTTTGATGTTGTTCATATGCGATACCTCATTATTGTATATTTTTAAGCAATTGCGAAACTCCGGCAAAAAGTCAAGTCCGGCTTACATAACTCTTTGCTTGAAAATATATGTTCCAAAAAAATCATGTTATGAAATTATTTTTGGAACATATATTTTCAATCTTTGAGTTATGTAAACCTCATGGGCAAAATTGTAAAACTGCCAATAACAAAAATCTTATTGTACAGCATTGACTACATCCCCTCATCAATATATTTCAGTAATTCCGCTGCAATATCCTCCGCTGTATGTCTGTCGGGATCACAGTCTATCCAGATAGCTTCCGGTTCTCTGCGAAACCATGTCAGCTGCCGTTTGGCAAAATGCCTGGTATCCCGTTTGATCACATAGATGGCTTCTTCTAATGTCATCCTGCCATCCAGAAAGGCAAGGATCTCTTTATAGCCAAGTCCCTGCATGGAGACGTCATTTTCTGTCAAGCCCATTTCTTTTAGCTTTCTGACTTCTTCTACAAGGCCCTGCTCCAGCATCAGATCGACACGCAGATCGATCCTTTGGTACAGTCTGGTGCGATCCATGGTCAATACAAAATAATAGGCTTCATAGGGGGAGGTCTTATTGCGCTGCTCCTGATTGTGCTTTGATATTTTTTCTCCGGTCAGGCGGTGATATTCCAAGGCACGGATGACGCGTTTTACATTATTGGGATGCAGCTCTTTGGCTGCTTCAAAGTCTGCGTCCATCAGCATCCGGTAAAGCGCATCATTGCCCTGCTCTTTTGCAAGCTTCTCAAGTTCATGGCGATAGTTTGTATCCGCTTCATTTTCCGTAAAATCGATGTCATATAATATGGACTGGATATAAAAGCCTGTCCCGCCGACAAGGATCGGAATCCTGCCCCGTGCATGGATATCCGCCATTGCCGCTTTTGCCATCGTTTGGAAACGTACTACATTAAATTCCTCGGTGGGTTCCAGAACATCAATCAGGTGATGCGGCACCCCTTGCATTTCTTCCGGCGTTACTTTTGCAGAACCGATATCCATATAACGGTAAACCTGCATGGAATCTGCAGAGATAATCTCGCCATTTATCTTTTTTGCCAATAATATTGAGGTTTTTGTTTTCCCGGCGGCTGTGGGGCCGGCGATGATAATAAGGGGCTTTTTTTTATCTGACAACCGTATTCTCTCCATTTCCAGCTTCCAGCTTTAAAAGTGCGTTTTTTTTCTCCAGCCCGCCGGCATAACCGGTAAGACTTCCATTGCTTCCCACCACCCTGTGGCATGGTACGATGATAGATACCGGATTGCGTCCCACCGCGCCGCCGACCGCCTGTGCCGATACCCGTTCCAGTCCATCCAGCATGGCAATCTGCCTTGCAATAGCGCCATAAGTCGTTGTCTGTCCATAGGGTATTGCGCATAACAGCTTCCATACCTTATGCTGAAACTCTGTTCCCGTAACATGCAGCGGCACCTGAAACTCCGGTTCCCTTCCCGAAAAATAGATGTCAAGCCATTGCCCGGCCTGTGCCAGTACAGGTATCTCTTTCTCCATGTAATGCGGCTCCAGGTTACGTGCAAAATATTTCTGTCCCATAAACCATAAACCTGTTAGACCGATCTCGTCCGCAGCAAGTAAAATGCTGCCGAGCGGAGATATATATTTCACCGTATATTGCATGTTTCAACTCCATGTCAGAGCAGTTTGCTGCGATGATACGCGATGAGAAATCCGCGCAGGCGGTTTCTCATCATTTCCGCACTGTATATAGACGCATCGAAGACCGCTTATGACAAAAATGACAGAAATTCCTTCCTGCCATTTTATATATTAATTATGTTTTTATCCTTCGCGCTTCATTATATCCGCTTTGCAGTCTAATGTCAATGATTCGCGATTGCATAAATTCATGTCTTATTACACAATTTCTGACTCACAGATTTTTGATCAGATCCGCCTGGATTTCCTGATAATGTGCATCTGTCAGTCCAAAATCTTTCTGCTTATAATTCCAGCAGGAACGTCCGATGCCGTATTTTTCAAATACCGCATGGATATCCTCAAACCATCTGAGCGTATCGGGAAGCGGCGCCTGATCGATCACGCCGTATTCTCCGCAATAAAGATATGCATCGTTTTTTTCAGCAGCTTCGACCGCAGGAGTTATCATTGCATCCATGAATCTGCGGTCAACCCGATCCAATGAAAATTCATTCAGCGCTCCCGCCAGATCCTGCTTTAGCAGTTTGCTTTTTTCTATATATATTTCTTTGTCATCAGGATATCCCAGTTCAAAATCAGAGGTCATGCCCTCAACCCAGTATGCCTTCTGATGGGTAAAAGCAAGCGGCTCATAGAAATGGAAATTGTAAACTACCTTATCGTCATATGGTTTGACGAGCTGCTTTACACTGGTCACGCTGTTATAGCATACCCCGCCATAGATCACATAACTGTCTTTTGCGATCTCCCTGATCGCCGCGATCGTCCGGTTGGCGATATCGTTCCATGCATCCGCTACAGACGGACTGACGATCTCATTTAACAATTCAAAAGCGACAGTATTGCTGTGTGAACCATATCTTCCGGCAATTTCTTTCCAAATCCGGATAAAGCGTTCCTGCTGTTTCGCATTGGAGAAAAATTCTTCCAGATCGCCATGATCCAAAGGATCAAACGTATAGCCAAAAGTCTTATGCAGATCTAAAACCATATGCAGACCATGCGTCTCACACCAGCGGATGCAATTGGAAATATAGGCATATCCCTCCTCTTTGCATGCACCGTCCTCGTCCTCTATGATATCATAATCAACAGGCACGCGCACATGATCCAGTCCCCATCCCGCGATCTGTCTGATATCATCTTCAGTGATGAAAGTATCAAAATGTTCTTTCTCATAGCTTACACATTGCGAAAGCCATCCGCCCAGATTCACACCTTTCATAAAACCCTCAAAACGCTTCATAGTTATCCGCCCCTTCCGATTTATTTTTTTATTATTTTATCAGATCTGCCTGTCTTTGATATCGTTTTCATTTTATTTTTATCACTATCATTACATGAAATCAGAGACCGTTCATACGATCCGTTTAAATTTTTTCTCGATATCGTATTTGCTCATGGAAAATATCGTCGGACGCCCATGGGGGCAATGATACGGATTTTCCAGTGTCAGAAGTTCATCTAACAGCGCATCCATTTCCGTAAGCGATATTTTCATATTGCCCTTGACCGAAGCCTTACATGCCATAGATGCAATCTTCTGTCGGATGATTTCAGGCGTACCGGTCAACCCCGTTTCCATCAGTTCGTTCAAGGTTTCAAGAAACATATCCTTCGGATCATTCAGATACAGTTCCAGCGGAATCGCGCGTATTGCATATTCGTTTCCTCCAAATTCTTCTACTTCAAATCCAAGCTCTTCAAAATATTCCAGCGCATCCAAAAGCATCTGCCGTTCCGCTCCCGTTACGGTAATGACGAGCGGCGGATCAAGCTGCTGTTGATAAACAGTATTTTCCTGAAGCTGTTTCATCAGACGTTCATAATTCACTTTTTCATGCGCCGCATGTTGATCAACAAAATAAAGATTGTCATCCAGTTCAAACAGCCAGTAGGTATCAAAGATCTGTCCGATGATCTTATAACGCTTACGGGAGCTTTCTGACAGGACGCGCTGCTTATCAAACAACTCCATCTGCACAGGACGTTCCACAAAGATATGGTCGCGTTCTTTCAGAATAGGATTTGTTTTTTGCACAGGTCTGGTAACCTTTCCCACGGGTTTGGGTTCCAGTATTTTCTGCAGCATGGTGTTTTGCTCCGGCTGCAATTGGAAATCAGTCTGCCATTCCTGATCGTTGTTGTCGGTCTGATGTTCCTTTATAAAATCTGTTTTTTTATGTGTATTCTCAGATTCTCTTCTGTTGTGTTCAAAGGGTTCCGGAGCCTCCTTAAAGATCTTTTTTTCCTCTTTCTCCGGCGCCAGATCGCAGTCAGCGATCATCTCCCGTGAGGAAAGCGTCTCCGCAACAGCTTTGATGATAAAATCCATAAACTGCTGTTGGTCGTGAAAACGCACGTCCATCTTGGACGGATGTACATTGACATCCACCTCCTGCGTATCCATCGTAATATGCAGCACACAGAACGGAAACCTGTGCTGCATCATATACGCCTTGTAGCCTTCCTCGATCCCTTTGGCAATCAAATTGCTTTTAATATATCTGCGGTTGATAAAATAATTTTCAAAATTACGATTGGAACGGTTATTGACCGGTGTTCCGAGATACCCTTCGATGGTCATTCCGTCCTGTTCGCTGATGATCGGAATAATCTCTCTTGCGGTATCTTTTCCATAGATGCGATAGATTACTTCCTTCAGATCACCATTTCCGGAAGTTGAAAATCTTACTTGTCTGTTCTGGATAAAAGTATAGGAAATATCAGGCCGGCTCATCGCCAGATGCTCCATCAGATCAGCCACATATCCTCCTTCCGTAGCTGATGTCTTTAAGAACTTCCGACGTGCCGGCGTGTTATAAAAAAGGCTGCGTACGACGATGGTCGTCCCATCCGGCGCGCCTACTTCATCTGACTCCTTTTCTGCGCCGCCCTCAATCACATAACGGTTTCCCATGAGGGCGTCTGTATGCTTGCTTATGAGCTCTACCTTCGCAACCGCTGCAATACTTCCCAGAGCTTCCCCGCGAAATCCCATAGAGTGCACGCTGCTCAGATCCTCCGCCGTATGGATCTTACTGGTAGCATGCCGCAAAAATGCATTGGGAATATCCTCCTTCATAATGCCGCAGCCATTGTCCGTAACGCGGATTAGTTCTATCCCGCCATCCTTGATCTCTACCGTGATCGCATCCGCATCGGCATCCATGGAATTTTCCACCAGCTCCTTTACCACACTTGCCGGACGTTCCACAACTTCCCCTGCCGCGATCTGATCGATCGTATGCTCATCCAGAATATGTATGACCGCCATGCTTTTTTCTCCCTTCTCTTACCATCTGTTCTTCAGCTTATTCTGCAGCCCATATAATGCATTCATGGCATCCAGCGGGGTCATATTGGAGATATCCAGTCCCTTTAACTCCTCTATGATATCCTGATCTGTCACCGTATCAAATAAAGACATCTGTTCCAGATCCACCTCCTCATAATGCATCGGCGTTTTCCGTTCTGACCGTTGCTCTCCCACAATCGTCTGGATCTTTTCAATGATATCATTATCCGAAAGCTGACCGACGATCTCCTTTGCCCGATCGATCACCATATCCGGCACACCTGCCAGCTTCGCCACCTGTATCCCATAACTTTTATCTGCGCCGCCGCGGACGATCTTTCTTAAGAATACGATATCGTCGCCTTTCTCCTTTACCGCGATACAATAGTTATTGACATTATTCATCCTGCCTTCCAGCTCCGTCAGCTCATGATAATGCGTTGCAAAGAGCGTCTTTGCGCCCAAAAGCTTTTTGTTGCTGATATGCTCTATGACAGCCCATGCGATGGAAAGACCGTCAAATGTGGAAGTCCCCCGTCCGATCTCATCTAAGATCAGCAGACTGTCTGCTGTTGCATTCCGCAGTATATTAGCCACCTCGTTCATCTCGATCATAAAAGTAGACTGCCCGCTTGCCAGATCATCCGACGCACCCACTCTGGTAAAGATACGATCCACAATACCGATCTCTGCCGACTTCGCCGGAACAAAGGAACCTACCTGAGCCATCAGCACAATCAGCGCCACCTGACGCATATAGGTTGATTTTCCTGCCATATTGGGTCCGGTAATGATGCTGATACAATTTTTCTTGTTATCCAGAAAGGTGTCATTATCGATAAACATATCGTTTTCAATCATCTTTTCCACCACCGGATGACGGCCGCCCTTGATGCTGATGATACCCTTGGTATTCACCTGAGGACATACATAGTGATTTCTCTCTGCGACGAAGGATAACGACGCATAGACGTCCAGCTGCGCCACTGCCCGGGCAGTTTTCTGCACACGGTCAAGATTATGAGCGATCTCATCACGCAGGGCAGAAAATGCATCATATTCAAGAGCGTACAGCTTATCCTCCGCGTTGAGGATCATATCCTCCAGTTCTTTTAAACGCGGTGTCGTATATCGCTCTGCATTGGCAAGCGTCTGTTTTCTGGTATATTCCTCCGGCACGAGATTTTTGTAGGAATTTGTCACCTCCAGATAATATCCGAATACCTTGTTATATTTGATCCGGAGATTTTTAATACCCGTTCGTTCCCGTTCTGCGGCTTCCATCTCTGCAAGCCATGTTTTTCCCTTTGTCTTTGCGCTGCGCAGCCGGTCGATATCCGCATCATACCCTTCCTTGATGATACCGCCGTCCCGGGTGCTGATCGGAGGCTCTTCCACGATGGCTGCCTCGATCTTTTGATAAATATCCTCAAGCGCGTCTATCTCTTCGTAGAGCGTATGTAAAAGCGTATCCTCAAGCTTCTCCAGTAAAAGCCGTATGAAGGGCAGCATTTTCAGGGAATTGCGGAAGGCAATCATATCGCGGGGATTCACTGACTTATAACTTATCTTTGCAAGCAGCCGTTCCAGATCATAGACCGCACCCAGATATTCTCTGATCTCGTCCCGTTCCATCGGCGCCTTACATAGCGCAGACACAGCATTCTGCCGCAGTATGATCTCTTCCAGCCCGATCAGAGGCTGTTCGATATAGTTTCTAAGCATCCTTGCGCCCATAGCGGTCTTGGTTTTGTCCAGGATCCAAAGCAGCGTACCGCGCTTCTGTTTTTCCCGCATCGTCTCGCAAAGCTCCAGATTCCTTCTGGTGGAACTGTCAAGCAGCATATATTTGCTGTTGATGTACGGATCAAGATGTGTAATATGGGAAAGTGAAATTTTCTGTGTTTCATACAGATACTGTAAAAGCGCGCCGGCGGCGATCGTCCCCGTTGCAAAATCATCGAGTCCCAATCCTTTGACTGAGGATATGTGGAAATGCTCCTGCAGAGTCTTCCGGCAGGATGCTTCCTCAAAATACCACGAATCGATGTTGTAAACGGTGATACCAAGACGGTTTTTAAGAGTGTCCATATCTATATCGGAAACCATAAATGCATCATTGCAGATGATCTCTACCGGAAGTAGCTTTGCAATTTCGTCCATCAGCCTTTTTGTATCTGTCATCTCTGTCAGACGGTATTCGCCTGTTGTGACGTCTGCGAAAGAAATGCCGATCTTATCCGGGAAATAAACAATACTCATGATATAATTGTTCTTTCCCTCTTCCAGTGCCTGCATATTCAGATTTGTTCCGGGCGTAACGATGCGGATCACTTCACGTCTTACGATTCCCTTTGTGGTTGCAGGATCCTCCATCTGTTCACAGATTGCAACCTTATAGCCGCTGGAGACCATTTTATTCAGATAGGCATCTAATGCATGATGTGGTACGCCGCACATCGGGGCTTTTTCTTCCAGACCGCAGTTTTTGCCGGTCAGTGTGATCTCAAGGACTTTTGAGGCAGTCAGCGCATCTTCATAAAACATCTCGTAGAAATCGCCAAGCCGGTAAAAAAGGATACAGTCCGGATATTCTTTTTTTGTCTCCATATACTGCTGCATCATGGGAGTCAATTGCTGTTCCATAAATCCCTCTCTATCATACAAAAATATAAGTAGTTGCGACCTGATACAAAATAAATTTTAAACGCGTTCTCCAATAAAGTAAAATCCCTTATTTTCCAATAACTTTACGGCACAAAAAGTTCCGATCAGCTCTCAGCCGCCCGTAAAATGCACCAGAAGAATGTTGGAAAGCCTTCCGGTTACCCGACAATAGGCATGTTCATTGATTTCCTCTACTAAAACTTCTACCGTTTTTCCCGTATGCTTTAATGTCTGCTGTCTTGCTGTATCCTGAACTGTTTTTAAAACACGGTCAAATTGTTCGGAGATCTCCTTTTCCGACATTACGCTTT
>WFLX010091867.1_pt1 | contig 49956 bp, 48 predicted proteins | sample 4967041 | NCBI WGS metagenome assembly WFLX01 (sample SAMN12857096, study PRJNA449069) | gut metagenome | isolation source: stool from male and female vole | host: Microtus ochrogaster | place: USA:Florida | collected 2017
CCTCTTCCCATTCCGAACAGAGAAGTTAAACCCCGCCACGCCGATGGTACTGCGAAAGTGGGAGAGTAGGTAACCGCCCCCTTCAGGCTGCGAGCATTCCGCCCGCAGCCTTTTTTATTTTACCCCGGAGGCTCCCATCCCCCGGCGGGACACCGCCTTCCAAAAAAGTACGGACATCGCGCGCGATGTCACCATTGAAACCAACCCAACAAGCCTGAAAGGCTTACACCTATGGATAACCCGGCACACCTCGCTTCGCTCGTAGTGCCGGGATCGCCGCAACCCCATGCCGCGCTCTGCAAAAAGTGCCCCCTGAATCATAAAAAGAAATATCAAGGAATCTGTGTCGTTCCTACAGAACTCCCTGCTTGGGGAGTCCCGCCCTGACCCGGGGTTGCGCTCCGCTCCACCCCGGGCTCAGCTCTGACGGTCCTGCAGACCTGCTTTGCCATCATGGTCGGCGCTGGGATGCGTGGTGGCGCTTCATGCAACTTCCTTGATAATTGAAGAGAGAACCCCCGGTGGCGTTTTTTTATGAATGATGGTGGATTTAGGGGGCACTCTTTGCAGAGTGCGATTGTGGTGGGGGAGGCGCCACCCTCCACACCTCGCTACGCTCGTAGTGGAGGGATATCCATAGGGGTAAGCCTTTCAGGCTTGCGGTTGATGGGCGGTGGAATTCCTTTATTCGGCGCCCGGTAGGTATCGCCCTGCGGCGTTTCGGTTGTATTGGGATGGGGATTNTTGGGGGAGGCACAAAAAAAATTCNGANNAAAGANAGACTAAGCTTTACATTTNCTCGGANTCCTCTCTCCNCAGCGGTGCGTACGGGACTCGAACCCGTGACCCCATGCGTGACNGGCATGTATTCTAACCAACTGAACTAACGCACCATTTTGTTTTTATCAAACAGCCTCTGCTGTTTTGCGAGTGCAAAGTTAGGGCGTTTTTTTGTATTATCCAAATTTTGAACGAGATTTTTTGATAAAAAGATTGAATTTAGATATTTGGTTAATTTTTTTGAAAATTGGAATGCGATATTTTGGTTTATTAGATATAATTAGATACATTTGCTCACGTATCTGTTATACAANNTTTGNTATTAATACCATGAAATTCAAAAATTTATTGATGGCAATGNCTATCATTTGTTTTAGTGGTGCGGAGGTTCGCGCTGAAATTGAGTTGCCGGTGAGAAACGCTACCGTTGCGGTCAATAGTGATGGAAATGCCGAATTCACATTGCGTGAAGGCACTGCCGGAGTAAAGGTGGTGGTAGAATTGTCGAAGTATTCCGACTTCAGCGTCATCGACGGATTTGGGTATAAAACCCCGAGCTCTTATCCGACCACTATTTCTATGAATAAATCCAATCGTGTCAACGGAACTTATTATTGGCGTATATTCGAGAACGGTAAATATTATTATGGAATGGACCGCACGGTCACCTATGGGGCGAAGGAGGANGCCGTTTATGAACCGCTGAAGGATGCTACGCTANTTGNCGACATACCTCTCGCCGACGGCAGAACANTGCAATTAAAATCAGTGTGGTTCCGATCGGTCAATACCGGCAACAGGGTTGCTAAGATGGTAGACTATCCTCATGACAGTAAGAACGACATCTCAGCCGACGTTTTCACGCCCAATCAGAGCATGGTGGTGAAAAACGGCATCGTTTACATCGCGCGCGGAAGTTCGGGACACATTTCGGGATGGAAGACCGACGAGACACGCATGTGGCTGGTGAGGTATGATTTGCTCACGGGAGAGGAGCTGCCGATGTTGTGGGTCCAGGCGCCCGATCCCGTGAACGGTTTCGTTTCGGGTAACTGGATGCTCACCTATGCGATGAACTGGATTAAAGCCGATGCTGACGGCACTCCCTATTTCTTCACCATCTGCAATCAGAGCGAAAAAAGGTACGTGACCCAGATAAATCTCTATACGTTGAATCTTAACAATGTTTCGGTTGAGACACATAGCGTCACCCCCACGCTTGTTTTCCAAGTTGAAGATGACCGTAGCGAAGACCGCTCGTCGGCTCGCCCTCTCGATTTGACGGTCGAAGGAAGCATCAAGAGCGGAAACTTTAAAATGTATGCCGTGGACTATTCCCACGGGGGTGCGCTGAAGGTCAACATCAACGGTGGCGGCAAGATGCCCGTGTGGCGTTGGTCGGTCAGCGGTTCGAAGGCTGAGAAGAGCGTTTCCTATGTCGATTANGTGAAATCGCTTGAGGTGCAGGAAAACCAGTTCAATATNGACGAGTTTTACAGCCACATCACCCCTGTCGGGAACGATTGTTTCTATTTTCACTCCGCTCCCGCCCAGACTACCGACCCATGGATCTCTCCGATGCTGTATCGTTTTGTGAGCGGCAGCTCGTGTGAGGTTATAGGGCATTTNGGCAANTGTGAAGACATCGTCACNAAAACTTTCCCTATGCCTGCNGGAGTCTCGACGTTCAGCGTGGAAGACATGCAGTTCCTTGCCTACGGGCAGGGGATAGACGCTGAGCGCGGCACAGGCGTGCAGATAGTTTCCACACCATCGCTCACCGACGATTTCTCCAATCACAAGAAAGCATGGATGCTGGGTGAAAATACCGGTTTGTCCACCAACCGCTATCAGTCATGCCAGGTGCATTATATACCCGACGAGCCTGTCGTNGCGGCGAAAAGCCGTGCGGCTGCTGAACCCAGCACGGGTGGGCGGTTGCTGATGTATGCCGGTAATGGCGGCATGGGTCTTTATCGGCTGAATCTGCTTTCGGGCACTGTCGGTGTCGACGATATTCATGTTCCCGAAGTCAAGGCGTCCTATTCAGGCGGTGTGCTTAGACTGAGCGCCGAGGTCGACGGCATTGTTCTGTACAATCTCACCGGGCAGCTGGTGAAATCTATAAAGCATTCGGCGTCGGCTTATGACGTGGGACATCTCCCTGCCGGGTGCTATCTGCTATCGGCAGGACTATCCGCGGCTCCAATAAAAATCATTGTCAAATAGGTTGTGCGCCACGGCGCTATCGGCAGGCTTCCAGGTTCAAATGAGGAAGCCTGTCAGCATTATAGGGGCTCATGTGTACGGTGTTGAGCGGCGTTGCGGCACATAAGCACATTATTTGTGCTTATGTGCAATAAGTTAACTACTTGTTAAAAGTTATGTTTAATAACATTTTTTCCGTATATTTGTCTCGGATTATTCCACAACCTGTTCAAAAAATATAATAATGTCAAAAATACAAGGCGCAGTAGTTGTCGACGAGGAAAGATGTAAAGGTTGCGACTTGTGTGTCGTTGCTTGTCCCGCCGATGTGCTTGCTCTCCAACCTAACGAAGTGAATAATCGAGGTTATCATTATGCCTATATGTTGAATGCTGAAGCCTGTATTGGATGCGCCAACTGTGCCATTGTGTGTCCCGACGGATGTATCGAGGTCTATAGAAAGGTAGAAAAGTAGGGCAATCAAGAGGAAAAAATGATGGAAGAAACAAGACTGATGAAAGGCAATGAGGCGATAGCCCATGCTGCCATAAGATATGGAGCCGACGGATATTTCGGTTATCCGATCACTCCTCAGAGCGAAGTGCTTGAAACTCTTGAAGAGCAAATGCCCTGGGAAACCACCGGAATGGTGGTGCTTCAGGCTGAAAGCGAGGTAGCCGCCATAAACATGGTCTACGGTGGCGCTTCATGCGGAAAAGCCGTTTTCACCTCCTCGTCATCGCCTGGGGTGAGTTTGAAGCAGGAGGGCATAAGCTACATCGCCGCCGCCGAGCTGCCCGCGCTCATAATCAATGTCATGAGAGGCGGTCCCGGTCTCGGCACTATACAGCCCTCGCAAGCCGATTATTTTCAGGCGACCAAAGGGGGAGGTCATGGCGATTACCGTCTCATCACTCTCGCCCCCTCATCAGTGCAGGAGATGGCTGATTTTGTTTCTCTCGGATTTGATCTTGCGTTTCAATACCGCACCCCGGCTATAATCCTCGCCGACGGCATCGTGGGGCAGATGATGGAGAAGGTTGTGCTCCCTCCGCAACGTCAGCGACGCACCAACGAAGAGATTGCCCGCCAATGCCCCTGGGCGGTCACAGGCAAGCCCTCGTTTCGCGACAGGAACATCGTGACCACTCTTGAGCTTGAACCTGCCGCGATGGAGGTGATCAATGACCGTCTTCAGGAGAAATACCGCATTATCGAGGAGAACGAGGTGAGATTCCAGACCTATGATATTGACGACGCCGAGTATCTCATCGTGGCTTTCGGCTCGATCGCCCGCATCTGTCAGAAATCGGTCGAGACGGCTCGCAGCCAGGGTGTCAAGCTCGGCATTCTGCGCCCCATCACTTTGTGGCCTTTCCCCACTGCCGAGATTGAACGCATATCAGCCCATGTGAAAGGAATACTCGTGGTCGAGCTCAACGCCGGGCAAATGATTGAAGACGTTAGGCTAGCTTGCCATGATTCAGTGCCCGTATATCACTTCGGGCGACTTGGCGGCATCGTCCCCAACCCTCAGGAAGTGCTCGACGCATTCTTCGACCGATTCCCCGAGGCTAATTCTTAATATTTAGGTTTTGTCACAATGGATACCAACGAAATAATAAAGCCTGAGAATAAAGTTTATTCGCGCCCCCGGTTGCTGACCGACGAGACAATGCACTATTGCCCCGGTTGCAGCCATGGAGTTGTTCACAAACTGATAGCCGAAGTTGTGGAAGAACTTGGGCTTGAGGACAAGACTGTGGGCATCGCTCCTGTGGGTTGCGCAGTGTTCGCTTACCGATATGTGGATGTCGACTGGATTGAGGCGGCTCACGGACGCGCTCCGGCAATCGCAACGGCGGTTAAGCGCCTGCGCCCCGACTTGATGGTGTTCACTTATCAAGGCGACGGTGACCTGGCGGCGATAGGCACTTGCGAGTCAATCCATGCAGCCAACCGCGGCGAAAACATCGCCATCATTTTCATTAATAACGGTATCTACGGCATGACCGGAGGGCAGATGGCTCCCACCACCCTCGAAGGGATGAAAACGAGTACCACCCCCTATGGACGCCGGGTGGATCTCAACGGCTTCCCTCTCAAGATAAGCAATATATTCGCCGAGCTCGACGGAACCTGCTACGTGACACGGCAGGCGGTCCACACTTCGGCTTGCGTGCGAAAAGCCAAGAATGCCATCAANAAAGCGTTTCTCAACTCCNTGAAGNGGCTTGGAACANCGGTGGTCGAGATTGTNAGCACCTGCGCTTCAGGATGGANAATGTCNCCCGCCGATGCCAACANGTGGATGGTCGAAAACATGTTTGTCAAATATCCCCTCGGAGATATCAAAAACACCACAGAAGAATGAAAGAGGAAATCGTTATAGCCGGATTCGGCGGACAGGGAGTGCTCTCAATGGGCAAAATTCTTGCATACGCCGCCCTCATGGACGGGCTTGAAGTGACATGGATGCCCGCCTACGGACCTGAACAGCGCGGCGGAACAGCCAATGTGACCGTCATTCTGAGCGACAGCCCCATCAGTTCGCCGGTGCTCGATAGCTACGACATCGCCGTGGTGCTGAATCAGCAGAGCCTCGATAAATTTGAGTCTCGCGTCAAGCCGGGCGGCACGCTTATATATGACTCTTACGGCATTCACCGCCGTCCGCAGCGTTCCGACATCAATGTCTACGAAGTTAAGGCAATGGAGGCTACTTTCGGAATGGGCAATTCGAAAACTTACAATATGGTTGTGCTCGGCGCTTTGCTCGGCATAAAGGAGCTTGTGCCGATGGAAGCCGTTGTCAAGGGGCTCAAGAAAACTCTTCCCGAGCGCCATCACCACCTTATCGCCTTAAATGAGGCGGCTATTGAGCGAGGCATGGAGCTGGTGAAGGGCGACGGTTGCTGACGGGCAGCGTTCACTTTCGCCCGAAATCGGCGGGTATTTCCCCCCATGAATCAGTGTCCCATTTGAGAATCGGGTTCACCGGAGTGTTGTGGGCAAGCCAGTATTCGGCGCGTTTCACGAGTTCAAATATTTTCCCATTTCGCTGGGTAGGAGCCAAGGTAGTCTTGGCTTGTTTTTTTCTTACCCATGCCTGAGCCGTGCGGCTGTCGGAATAGATGGGCGTCGCAGTGTCGCCGTTTCTTTTGCACAGAGCCAGCGCATGGACCAGAGCCAGGAATTCCCCGATGTTGTTTGTGCCGTCATCGAGCGGACCGACGTGGAAAATCTCTTTACCAGTCGACACTTCCACCCCTCGATACTCCATCTTGCCGGGGTTTCCCGCACAGGCGGCGTCGACGGCGATCGCATCGGTTCTTATTTCGGGAAACATCGAGTAGTTCACCACTTGCTTCGAGCGGGAGGCTATCGCCCTCAGGGCATACATTTCTTCGGCAGGATCGCCTCTGTAAGCCGCTGTCGCCTCGTCCTGGGATGAGAAGGATTTATATCGCGCTCCGGGAAAATTTTCAACCTGTGCCTTGCACTCCTCCCAACTGTCATATATGCCTGGACTGTGTCCCGCCCAAACGACGTAGAATTTCCTGTGAGCCATTTCAAGAGCAGTTAAGAAGAATGTGAATGTCGATGGCGCGCATATTGGCTTTGCGCGCGGCGCGATGGCTCACGAGCTTTCCGAAGAAAGTTATGACCGCTTTCTGTATGCCGCCATGCATTTTCAGACAGTTGGTGATTCCGTCGCAGCGCATGATTTCCTCAAGCGTGGCGATGAAGGTGTTGCTCAGCGCCATCGCTGCGGTTCGCGGCACGGCGTTGCCCACTGAAGTGAAGCAAACCCTTCCCTCCTTAGCCGGTCGTGGCGGCACGCCTGTCGATATCGGTATGCGCGGAAGCGACGGGAACGTGAGGGAGTCTTCTTCCGTGAGGTCCATGATTATTACGCCCGACTTCATTATGTTTACATCTTCGGCTTCTATCACACACCGGTGGTTGGTGGGGGTCACGGCGACGATATCGGCGCTGCGCAAGGCTCCGGCAAGCACTTTGGGATGTAAAGCCGATGTGATGAGCCCCGGTCCGGTTATCTGGCGCGCATGACGCAACCGGTATATGTCGTTGTCAAACATTCTGACCGTGGCGCCGATGCCGATAGCCGATGCTGCCGCAGCGCAAGCCGCTATCCCCGAGCCGATGATGGTGACTTCGCAGGGCACAATCCCCGACACTCCTCCAAGCAGAATCCCCTTTCCGAAATCGGGGCCGATGAGCATCGCCGAGCCGAGCGCTATCGTGGCTCTGCCGTCGACCTCGGCAAGAATGTCGGCGAAGGGGGCGTTGCCGTCGGTGTCGCAAATCATGTCGATGGCAATGTAGACGATGTTGCGCTTGATAAGCGCCTTGAATGTGTCCTGACAATTTTTCCCGGCGTGGAACAGCGACATCAGTATCGCGCTCCGTTTCATCATGCTTATCTCCACAGTAGTGATACACGGCATGTAGATGACTATATCGCAGGCAAAAGCCTCTTTGCGCGCTACTATCTCAGCCCCGGCTTTCACATACTGCATGTCGGTGTACTGGATGGATGCCCCTGCGTTTTCTTCGAGCTTCACCCTGTAACCGTTGTCGATCAGTATCGCCACCGCTTCGGGAGTGAGCGGGAAACGACGTTCCGACGGAGAAAGCGATGCCGGGAGCCCTATGGCGAGTTTTCGGCTTTTCTCAGCCACTTCCACCGGTTGAGGCTGAGGGGTCATTACATGGTCGGTCATANCGCGGTGATNTTGAATTGGTCGATAAAGCGCCNGGCGGTGTGCGATTTTTCCGCTTCGTTGTCAAGCATGTCGGACTTGAACACCTCCGCAGCTTTTGAATAATGTTTCATTCGTCCCTCCAGAGCCCGGTTGATGAAGTCGAGCAGCTCGTCGTCATTTTTGTCGGCAATGAGGGGCCGCTTGTGTTTTCCTCGTTTCAGGCGGGTGAAAAGCTTGTCGACCGACGTGTCGAGAAACACCGTGGTGCCGTGGTCGTTCATCCACTCCATGTTGTCGAAGAAGCAGGGTGTTCCCCCGCCGCAAGCAACGAGCACGTCTTCAAATTCGCCGACTTCGTGTAGCATGGCTCGTTCTATTTCACGGAAGCCCTCCTCGCCTCTGTCGGCAAATAATCCGCTGACCGTCATGTGGAACCGTCCCTCTATATATGAGTCAAGGTCTATGAACTGCATTCCGGTCATGGCGCTGACGGTGCGGCCCAATGTAGATTTGCCGCACCCCATATATCCTATAAGAAAAATTGGTCGCATAGCCGTCAAAATTGTCTAAGAGATGCAAATTTAACAAATTCGGTCCATGTGGATACATTTTAATGGCGCATTTTTGGGGCGATTGTCAGTTATTTTGCATAATTATTTGTAATTTCGCAGAAAATAAATCACAAAACAATGGAATTGTTTGACCAGATCAGCGCCGATATCAAATCGGCAATGCTTGCCAAGGACCGTGTGCGTCTTGACACTTTAAGAGGTGTGAAAAAAGAGTTTCTGGAAGCTAAGACAGCTCCGGGCGCCGACGGCAATTTGAGCAATGACACCGCCACTAAGATTCTTGTGAAAATGGTGAAGCAGCGCAAGGAGAGCGCTCAGATCTATGAAAGTCAGAACCGCCCCGAGCTCGCCGCCGAGGAGCTTGCCCAGGCTGCAATCATCGAGGAATATCTGCCGAAGCAGTTGACCGAGGAGGAGCTTGCCACCGAGCTCAAAGCCATCATAGCCCGTGTGGGAGCCACTTCGGCTAAAGAGATGGGCAAGGTGATGGGCGTAGCCTCCAAGGAGCTTGCAGGTCGCGCCGAGGGCAAGGCGATCTCTGCAAAAGTTAAGGAATTATTAGCATAAGTAGGAAAAGATGCTTACAATACAACAGATTAAAGAAAATCCTCAACACATCGTTGAGCGTCTTGCCGTCAAGGGTTTCGACGGCAAGGAATCCATTAACCAGATTTTGGATCTCGACACCAAGCGCCGCCAGGCTCAGCTGTCGAGCGACACTAAAGCCGCCGAGCTTAATAAACTTGCCGCTTCGATCGGCAAATTGATGAAAGAGGGCGACAAAGAGGGCGCCGAAAAAATAAAGGCTACCGTCGCCGCTCTTAAGGACGAGCAAAAGGCTATAGCCGACGAAGTCGCGCGCACAGAAACCGAGATACGCAACATCCTGCTCACCATCCCCAACGTGCCGTGCGCCATGGTGCCTGAAGGAAAGACCGCAGCCGATAATGTGGTTGAAAAAACCGGCGGTCCCATGCCTTCGCTTCCTGAAAACGCGCTGCCCCACTGGGATCTCGCTAAAAAATACAATATCATAGACTTTGACCTCGGCGTTAAAATCACCGGCGCCGGTTTCCCGGTCTATGTAGGCAAAGGCGCGAGGTTGCAGCGCGCTCTCATCCAGTTCTTCCTCGACGAAGCCGGCAAGGCTGGCTATCTTGAAATTCAGCCCCCCTATGTTGTCAACGAGGCTTCGGGCTACGGCACAGGTCAGCTTCCCGACAAAGAGGGACAGATGTACTACGTGAACGAGGATAATCTCTATCTCATCCCCACTGCCGAAGTTCCCGTGACCAATCTTTACCGCGACGTGATTCTCAGCGATTCACAACTTCCGGTCAAGAACTGCGCTTACTCGGCTTGTTTCCGCCGCGAAGCCGGAAGCTACGGCAAGGACGTGCGCGGACTCAACCGCCTGCACCAGTTTGACAAGGTGGAGATTGTGCGCATAGAGAAGCCTGAAAATTCTTACGCCGCTCTTGAAGAGATGAAGGACCATGTCCAGGGATTGCTCGAAAAGCTCGGATTGCCCTGGCACATCCTGCGCCTTTGCGGCGGCGACATGTCGTTNACTTCNGCGATCACTTTCGACTNTGAGGTTTATTCCGCCNCTCAGGAACGCTGGCTTGAANTNTCGTCGGTGTCANACTTTGAAACTTATCAGGCTAACCGCCTGAAGTGCCGTTACCGCGGCGAGGATAAAAAGACTCGCCTGTGCCACACACTCAACGGCTCGGCTCTCGCGCTTCCGCGCATCATGGCGGCAATTCTTGAAAATTACCAGACTGATAAGGGCATCGTTGTGCCCGAAGCGCTCCGCAAGTACACAGGATTCGACATCATTGACTGATAGTATCAGTCGCCGATGTCCCCGACTTTCCGGGCGCGTTACACTTTATTCATCCCCGAGGCTTCACTGCTTCGGGGATCTGTTTTTCATGCCGATATCGTCCCTTTTCCTTGTTAAGACGTGTATTTTCCATGATTTTTAGGCGTTTTGAGGCAATAAATAATGGAAAAGTGGCTTAAAAATTGTACATTTGCGAAGATTTTGACAAATTGCGATAGATATGAACCTACTTGAACTAAGTGAACAAGAGATAGTGCGTCGAGGGAGTCTCGACGAAATGCGCAAGATGGGTATTGATCCCTATCCCGCCGCCCTTTATCCCGTAGATGCCCACACCACCGAAATTAAAGAGAGTTTCAGTGACGACGCGCCGCGCCGCCAAGTGTGTGTTGCCGGCAGAATCATGAGCCGCCGCATCATGGGCAAGGCTTCATTCATGNAACTGCAGGATTCGTGCGGACGCATTCNGGTNTANATAAGNCGCGACGAGCTTTGTCCCGGCGAANACAAGGATTTGTACAATGTAGTGTTCAAGAAGCTNCTTGATNTCGGTGATTTCGTGGGAGTGAAAGGCTACGTGTTCCGCACCCAGACCGGCGAAATTTCAGTTCATGCCGAGGAGCTCACCGTGCTTGGAAAGTCATTGCGCCCTCTTCCCATCGTGAAGGTGAAGGATGGCGTTACCTACGACGCTTTCGACGATCCCGAGCTTCGCTACCGCCGCCGTTACGTGGACCTCGTTGTCAACGACAAGGTGAAGGACATCTTCATCAAGCGCACCAAGGTGTTCAACTCCATGCGCAATTACTTCAACGAGCACGGCTACATGGAGGTGGAGACCCCCATTCTGCAATCGATACCCGGAGGAGCCGCCGCGCGCCCCTTCATCACTCACCATAACGCGCTCGATATACCCCTTTATCTCCGCATCGCCGATGAGCTTTATCTCAAGCGTCTCATTGTTGGCGGTTTCGAGGGTGTTTACGAGTTCTCCAAGAATTTCCGCAACGAGGGGATGGACCGCACCCACAATCCTGAATTCACCTGCATGGAAATCTATGTTTCCTACAAGGACTATAACTGGATGATGGATTTCACCGAGAAGATGCTTGAGCGCATCTGCCTTGAGGTGAACGGCTCTACCGAGGTGAAGGTGGGCGACAACGTGATCAGTTTCAAAGCTCCCTTCAAGCGCATCACCATGATCGACGCTATCAAGGAGCACACCGGAATCGACATCACCGGCATGGACGAGGCTCAGCTGCGCGAAACTGCGGCAGGACTTGGAATCGAAGTCGACGAAACTATGGGCAAAGGCAAGCTCATCGACGAGATATTCGGCGAGAAGTGCGAGGGCAACTATATCCAGCCCACGTTCATCATCGACTATCCTATCGAGATGTCGCCGCTCACCAAGCGTCACCGCAACAATCCCGAATTGACCGAGCGTTTCGAGCTTATGGTCAACGGAAAGGAGCTCGCCAACGCTTATTCCGAGCTTAATGACCCCATCGACCAGTATGAGCGCTTCGTAGAGCAGATGCGTCTTGCCGAGAAGGGCGACGACGAGGCTATGATTATCGACAAGGATTTCATCCGTGCCCTTGAATATGGAATGCCCCCCACTTCGGGAATGGGTATCGGGATGGACCGCCTGGTCATGCTCATGACCGGACAAACCACCATCCAGGAGGTGCTTCTTTTCCCGCAGATGCGCCCCGAGAAGGTGCAGCAGCGCGACAAGGCTGAGGCTTACGTCGCTATCGGAGTGCCCCAGGAGTGGGTAGCTCCCTTGCAGAAAGCCGGTTTCATGACCGTGGCGCAGCTTGCCGGCGCCAATCCCGGAAAACTTTTCCAGGACCTTTGCGGCTTGAACAAGAAATTTAAGCTCGAACTTAAGAATCCCTCACAGGAANATATNAAGGCATGGATAGCTGCGGTGGAAGAAAANTANNTGTGATNNGCGGAGGCNCGTGNGCAACCGCCCTTNCCAAGATCCTCCTGCACAATNGCAGCGAGNTAATCTGGTATATGCGTCGTGACGACCGAATTGAAGAATTCAAGCGTCTCGGGCATAATCCCGCCTATCTCTCGGATGTAGAATTTCCCATTGAACGCATCCGCTTTTATAGCGACATAAACGAGGCGTGCCGCCAAGCCGACACGCTGCTGATGGCGATGCCGTCGCCCTATTTCAAGGATCATCTTGCCAAGCTGGACACTGACATCTCTGACAAGACGGTGGTTATCGCNACCAAGGGACTCATTCCCGATGAAAACGAGCTTATCAGCGACTATCTTGAGAGCAAATGGAATGTCAAAGCCGATAATATAATTGTCATCTCAGGACCCTGTCATGCCGAGGAGGTGGCTCTCGGACGTTTGAGCTACCTCACTGTAGCTTGCAACGACGTCGACAACGCCCGTCGCTTTGCCGACCTGCTCAACGGCAAGAAGATGAAAACTCTCCTGTCGACCGACGTGCGCGGAATAGAGTATGCCGGAGTGCTTAAAAACGTCTATGCGATCGCTTCGGGAATGGTCCACGGCTTCAAGGGGGGCGACAATTATCAGGCAATTTTGATATCCAACTCCATCCGCGAGATGGCTCGGTTTATCGGCGCCGTCGTTCCAGGGCAGAGGTGTATCAGCGATTCAGTATATCTCGGCGACTTGCTTGTCACCGCTTACTCCCGCTTTTCACGCAACCATAATTTCGGTACCATGATAGGCAGGGGAATATCGGTAAAAAGGGCGATGATGGAGATGGAGATGGTAGCCGAGGGGTATTACGGAGCCAAGTGCATGCATGAGATAAACGAGAAATACAAGGTGAGGATGCCGATTCTCGACTGCGTGTATGACACGCTCTACTGCAAGTGCCCCATAGCCCGCACAATCGAGCGAATGAGCAACGAATTTGAATAACCAACAAACAATAATACCATAATCACTAAAAACGTAGAGATATGAAGAAAAAAATTCAAGTCGACATTAATTCAGCGCTTTCTGTTATCTCGCTGGATGATGTTCATGCTTTGGAGCAGTCAGCAGCCGTTCCGGCTCTCGAAAAGCTTAAATCAGGCACAGGCGCCGGCAATGATTTCCTTGGCTGGCTCGACCTTCCCGAACGCACACCCATGCATGACCTTGACGAGATCATCGCAGTTGCCAACGATCTTCGCAACTCTTGCGACTATGTCGTTTCCATCGGTATCGGCGGTTCTTATCTTGGAGCCAAAGCTGTTATCGAGGCGTTGAGCGATTCATTCGAATACTATAAACCGGTTCAGCCCGGAACTCCCAAAATCCTTTTCGCCGGTCAGAATATCGGCGAAGATTATCTGTCGGAACTGCAAAACTTCTTGAAAGATAAGAAATTCGGTATCATCGTGATCTCCAAGTCGGGAACCACCACCGAACCCGCTATCGCATTCCGCCNTCNCAAGGNGCAACTTGAAAANCAGCTTGGCAAGGCTGAGGCTTGCAAACNCATCGTCGCTATCACCGATGNCAAGNAGGGTGCTCTCCNTCAGCTCGCTACCGAGGAAGGATACAAGACTTTCGTTATTGACGATAACGTGGGCGGACGTTTCTCAGTCCTCACTCCCGTGGGTCTTCTTCCCATCGCCGTTGCCGGTTTTGATATCAAGCAGCTTGTGAAAGGCGCTCTTGACATGCAGCACGAAACTCTTGTTCCGAGCGACGCGAATATCTGCGAGCTCTATGCCGCCACCCGCAACCTTCTTTATCGTGCCGGCAAGAAGACTGAAATTCTTGTCAACTATCATCCTAAACTCCATTACTTCGGCGAATGGTGGAAGCAGCTCTATGGCGAAAGCGAGGGTAAGGATAAGAAAGGCATTTTCCCCGCAGCTGTCGACTTCTCTACCGACCTTCACTCTATGGGACAGTGGATTCAGGATGGCGAACGCACCATTTTTGAAACCGTTATCTCGGTTGAAACTCCCGAGCACAAAGTTGAGATACCCGAGGACGCAGCCAATCTTGACGGACTTAACTACATTGCCGGCAAGAGAGTTGACGAGGTCAACAAGATGGCTGAGCTTGGAACCCGCATTGCCCACGTTGACGGCGGCGTGCCCAATATCCGCATTATTCTCCCCGCATTGAACGAAGAATTCCTCGGACAGCTTATTTATTTCTTCGAGCTCGCATGCGGTATCTCAGGCTACATTCTTGACGTGAATCCGTTCAACCAGCCCGGCGTAGAGGCTTATAAGAAGAACATGTTCGCTCTTCTTGAAAAGCCCGGCTACGAAGAGGCTACCAAAGAAATCAAAGCAAAGCTGCAATAAACGCAGCATCATCTTCCCTTATAGAAAAAGGTTGCGTCCTTACAGGGACGCAACCTTTTTTATTTTCGTTAGAGGACGTCGCACGCGATCGTCCCTACGTTTTGCGATTATGTGTTTTTCCGGTCCTAATTTTTTAGGATGGCGGGAAAGCGGGAGGTGGTGTGGAGAGCCCACTTGTTGTCGGTGTCGGCGGTGACGAACAGNGCGGATGCTCCGGGGATTTTCTCGATCATCTCCACTGCGTCACACAAGGGCATGATCATGCACGCGGTTGCAAGCGCGTCGGCAGTAACACACTGAGGGGCAATTACAGTTGCCGAAAGAATGGTGGTGATGGCTGGACGTCCTGTGAAGGGNTCGATCGAGTGCCCCATCACGTTNCCGTCGACAATGTGGTAGTTGCGGTAGTTGCCTGAGGTGGCTATGCCGCAAGAGTCGACTTCGATGACAGCCATCTGCTCATGGATGATGGAATCGTTATTTTCAACGGGCGCGTCGACCATGATGCGCCACTTTCCTCCGTGGGGGCTTTTGCCGTTGAGGGCTATTTCGCCGCCTATCTCGATCATGTAGCTCTTCACTCCGTTGCGGCGCATCATCGCAGCTATCATGTCGCAACCGTAGCCCTTGGCGATGGCGCTGAAATTGAATCTTGTTTCGGGCGATTTCTTGGTCACGATGCGGTTGTCGATGGAGCATTCCATGATTCCCACCGATTCCCTGATCGAGTCGATAAGGGCGGCTTCGGGGGTGTGCTGCACATTCTTGTCCTTTCCGAATCCCCATAGCTCGACGAGGGGCCCCACCGTGGGGTCAAAGGCTCCGTTGCTAAGGAGGTTTATGCGCTGGGATTCGACGAACACTTTTTCAAACAGGGAGTCGACNTTNACNGAGTCGCCGCGGTTAATGCGGCTCACGATNGAGGAGTCGTTNAACACGGAGAGNGACATCTCGACCTGTCGCATCACGAACTGGATGGAGTCGTCGAGCGACACGTTGGAGGANTAGGTGATGTGGTACATCGTGTTCCATACCATCCCTTGGAGGGAGCGGAACGGTTTTCCCATGTCGCAGGCAGCAAAGAGCGACGCTATCGTTCCGAATATCAGTAATTTTGAGAGAAATTTCATGGATGCGGGTTATTATGGATATGTAAAATTACGAAATCTATACTATTTACTTAATATTCCTACACGAATATTAAATATTTTTATAACTTTGCATTGAAAAAATACTAAATTCTAAACCAACAGCTATGAATAAATTATTTTGCAGAGGTGCGATGTGGAGCGCATCATTGTTGCTTGTAGGTGTTGCTCAAGGTTGTGTAGACAAGGACTATGACCTTGATAAAGACATTGACCTCACCGTGGGGGTGGGCGGAAATATGCTTACAATCCCTTCCAGCAGCACGTCCAACTATTCGCTTGCGCAGATTCTTGATCTTGACGACGATTCTTCAATCAAGCCCGGAGCTAACGGCGATTACGCCCTTAGTGTAGCCGGCGACCCCACTTCGTCGACTTTTGAGATTGACGAGGTGAATTTGACCCAGTTGACAGGAAACCGCTATACCGACGAGGTGAATTTCCCGGTGATACCCTCGGGGATTCAGGTTCCGGGAGGAAAACTGAAGGTGGTGATAGGCGAGGGCGCCTCTGACACTGAATGGGACCGAGGATTGCCTCCGTTTGACAACTCTATAAATCTCGCCGAGAATAACATCGATCCCGCAATCGTGAGCATTTCGGAAGTCGCCACCGATATCAACCTCGAATTCGGGCTGACTTGCGTCGCTACCAATTACAACGGCAATCTCACCATCGAAAGCGGCTTCACAATCGACTTCGACCCGGCTTTCACTGTCGAGCTTGCCGGAACGGAGAATTTCTGCGAGGTGAGAAACAATCATTCGCTGGTCTTCACCGCCGACAAGGCTGTCACTTCAGCAGGTCTCACCGTTCCTCTTAAAATAACAAAGATAGTCTTGGGAACGCAAGGGCTTGACGCGAACCACAATTTCCATTTCACCGCGCCCATCAAGACTACCGGTACTCTTTCAATCGCAGCCTCGGGCATCATCCCCGGCACAGCGCCGAAACTCGAGCTTGTCACCACTTCCTCGATCTCTTCGGCAAAGATTGTAAGCGCCACCGGTATCGTGAACCCCGACATAAATATCGACAACATCGAGTTCTCAATCACCGATATCCCCGATTTCCTTCGTGAGGGGGACAATGTGCTGGATATAACCAATCCCTGCATCTACCTGACGGTCACCAACACTTCCAATGTGACTGTCGATGTGGAGGCAAAACTGACCGGATATGTGGACAACGCGCCTGTGAGCGGAAGCGCCGTGACTATCGCCGGAAACAACAAGATTGTGGTTAATCCCGGCGTGAACAAGATATGTGTTTCCCGTCTTGGCGGCATCACCGGCTGGACCAATGTGGTCGTCCCCGATCTTTCCAATGTGATCCGAACTATCCCCGACGATATCCGCATCGAGTGTAATGCGGCAGTGGCTCAGCAGCCCGCTGTTTTCGAACTCGGACATGTCTATACGTTTGAAATCGAAAACGAGGTTGTGGCTCCGCTTTCTTTCGGTCCTGAATTGAGATTCACCTATTCCGACAGCGACGAGGGCTGGGACGAGGACCTGAAGGACTATAATTTCAAATCGGTGATAGTGACTGTTGAAGCTGAAAACACTATTCCATTGGTGCTTAAACCCGAGGTGACCCCAATTTTCAAGCAGGGTTACGCTTCGACGGTGGAGGTGAATATCCAGGGTGAGATAGGTGGCGGAACGCTCGCCAATCCCACCACATCCAAACTGACAATAGAGCTGAAAGGCATCGGCAAGAATCTTGACGGACTCGACGGCATCGAGTATCTGTTCCATGCCACATCCCCTGCGGCTGGAGCGACTCTCAACGAGAAGCAGGGCGTGAGATTCACCAAAGTGTCCTTGACACTGCAGGGTGGCTTCATTGTCGATCTTAACTAAATTCACCAACTAAAGTAATTTTTTTCAGCTATGAAACATCTTAAAGCCTATATATCAGCTATTGTTGTCGGCGTTGCCGGCATGGCGAACCTGTCGGCGCAGAACGCTTTGCGCACAGGATATTTCCTTGAGGGCTACACCTACCGCCACATGATAAACCCGGCGTTCGCGCCTGAGCGCAGCTACGTGGCGTTTCCTGCTCTGGGCAATCTCAATGTCACCGTGAACTCCAACGTGGGGCTGAGCACATTCCTCTATCCCACTAAAAACGGCGAGCTCACCACTTTCATGAGCCCCGACGTGAAAGCGGGAAAATTCCTTGGCAAGCTTAAAGGAATGAACCACATCAATGAGGAGCTCGACCTGATGATTCTTTCATTCGGTTTCCGTGGATTCGGAGGTTATAACACCTTCACCCTTACTTCGCGCGAAGCAATGAGCTTATCGCTGCCCAAGGATCTTTTCACATTCATGAAACTTGGACAAACCAAAGAGCGCACCCATTATAATTTCAAGAATCTGGGTGTCGAAGCGTCGGAAATCATTGAAATGGGTTTCGGGCATTCTCGCCAGATCAACGAACAGCTGCGCGCCGGAGCCAAGTTGAAAGTGCTCCTCGGTGTGGGCAACGTGAACGCCCGCATCAGCAACATGGACGTGACCCTCAGCAATGAACTGTGGGAGGTGAAAGCCGACGGCGAACTGAATATTGCGGCAGGCTCAGGACTTAAAGTGCCCACCAAGGGTGAAAGCGGCAAGGCTGACAATCCGAGCGAGGCTACTCTCATCGACTGGGATAATGTGGATTATGATAAATTCGGACTCGGAGGTTTCGGTATGGGACTCGATCTCGGAGCCACTTATCAGTTGTTGCCCGATCTTGAACTTTCAGCTGCTGTCACCGACCTGGCGTTCATGTCATGGACCAACTCCCACCGTGGAAAGACTTCCACCACCTCATGGACATTTGAAGGATTCCATGACGTGGCTCTCGACAAGAATCAGCCCGACTATGAGGATAAAAAACTTGACCAGCAGCTTGACGATCTCGCCGACCAGTTTAAGGAAAGCGTTGAATTCCATCGCGAGGGGAAGACCGGCTCGCGCGTTTCAGGCGTAGGCGCCACANTCACCCTCGGAGGTATGTACACCATTCCCTACGCCCGCTTCGTGNAGGGCGGCTTGCTGTTCNCNCAGCGCATCAACGGACACTATNCATGGACCGAGGCGCGACTTTCGGCTNACCTCNCTNCCGTGGGATGGTTTGATGCGTCGNTCAACTATGCNNTGTCGTCGTTCGGTTCCTCATTCGGTTGGATTCTCAACTTCCATCCCAAAGGCGTGAACCTCTTCGTCGGTTCCGATTTCCAGATATTCAAGGTCACTCCCCAGTTTGTTCCGACCGGCAACCTGAACGCGTCGATCAACTTCGGTTTGAATATCACCTTCGGTAGCAAGGCTAAGAAAAAAGCATAAGCGAATAAGCGATATACAATATATAGGCTGTGCCGCAAATCATGCGCCACAGCCTATATTGTAGTATGGATAAATGCGTGCTCCGTTACGGGATGGTAGAAAATATTTTTGAAAATTGGGGAATTATAAGTAATTTCGCAGTGTTAAGAATAAAATCACAATCAAAATGAATAATGAATTAGACTGGGGCAATCTGTCATTCGGCTATATCCCCACCGATTATAATGTGCGCTGTTACTACCGCAACGGAAAGTGGGGCGAGATAGAAGTGTCGTCGTCGGAAACGGTGACCATGCATATTGCGGCAACCTCTCTCCATTACGGACAGGAGATTTTCGAGGGGCTCAAGGCTTTCCGCGGAAAAGACGGAAAGGTGAGAGTGTTTCGCCTCGAAGAGAATGCCAAGCGCATCGTCGAGTCGGCTAAAGGTATAATGATGGCTCCTGTTCCGGTCGAGCTTTTCACTGAGATGGTGAAAAAGGTGGTGAAGCTCAACGAGCGTTTCGTGCCTCCTTACGGCAGCGGCGCGTCGCTTTACATACGCCCGCTTGAAATCGGCATGTCGGCTCAGGTCGGGGTAAAACCCGCCTCGGAATATCTGTTCCTTATTCTTGTGACCCCCGTAGGTCCCTACTTCAAGGAAGGCTTCAAGCCCACCAATATATGCATAATGCGCGAGTTTGACCGTGTAGCTCCCAAGGGTACCGGGCGCTGGAAAGTGGGCGGCAACTATGCCGCAAGCCTTGACGCCGGCGAGCGCGCTCATGCCATGGGCTATTCAGCCGTGCTTTATCTTGACCCCAAGGAAAAGAAATATATCGACGAGTGTGGTCCCGCCAATTTCTTCGCTATCAAGGACGGCAAGTACATCACTCCGGCATCGGAATCAATACTCCCGTCGATAACCAACAACAGCCTCATGCAGCTTGCCCGCGACATGGGCATCGAGGTGGAACAGCGCCACATTCTTCTTGAGGAGCTCGCCGACATTCAGGAGGCTGCCGCTTGCGGAACGGCTGCAGTCGCTTCGCCCGTGGCTGAGATCGACGATATCGACACCGGCGTTAAGTATGTCATCAGCAAGGACGGACAGCCCGGACCGGTGGTTACGGCTCTTTACAACAAGCTTCGCGGCATCCAGCTTGGCGAAGAGGAGGATATACACAACTGGAACACAATTATCGATTGATGGCTAACACAGATTTCCAAGCCATCATCGACAAGTATTATCCTGACGACAACGAGCTTCGCGCCATCTACATGAAGCACGCCCGTCAGGTAGCTGACTTAGCCCTCGCCATCAATCTGACGAGGGCTATCGGTCTTGATCCTCTCGATGTCGAGGGAGCGGCGATGCTCCATGACATCGGCATTTTCGGCACTAACGCGCCGGGTATCCACTGCCATGGCTCGGCTTCCTACATGCGCCACGGAATCATCGGCGGCGAGTTGTTGAGGCGCGAGGGGGCTCCCGAATCGTGGGCGCGCGTTGCGGAACGTCACACCGGCACCGGTATCACGAAGGAGGATATCCTCCTCCAGGACCTTGACTTGCCGGTCGAGGACTATTGCCCGGTGTCGATGCTTGAAAAGCTCATTTGCTATGCCGACAAGTTCTATTCCAAGAGCGGCGCGATGGAAAAGAAGCCTTTCACCCGTGTTCGCAATTCGATAGCCCGCTATGGCGGCGACTCGCTCGACCGCTTCGACGAGCTCTACAAGCTTTTCGGCGACACTCGCTCGTTGCAGCCCGCTGGAGGCGGCAATTAAATGATTTTGAGAATCGTTAAGAAGGTTTATGCAGCTGGGTCAAAACTTTTTAAGTGCCGGAGCGGTTATGACTTGGACAATCCAAATATTCTGCATAAATTTGTAACACATTTAACATAACCAAAATTTTAAGATTATGGAATCAGAAAAATTAGATCGCATAAGCTATGCTCTTGGATTGAGCATGGGAAATAACTTTCGCAGTTCAGGGATAAAATCCCTTAACATCAAGGATTTTGCCGATGGCGTCGCTGCCGTGTTTGACAATGCGGCTCCCAAGATGACCTATGACGAGGCTAAACTTGAAATCAAAAACTTTTTCGAAGCGCTTGAAGCCGAGCAGCGCGCTGCCGCAGCCAAGATGGGCGAGGTGAACGAAGCTGCCGGAAAGCAGTTCCTCGATGAGAACGGAAAGCGCGCCGAGGTCAAGACCACCGCTTCAGGTCTTCAATATGAAGTGCTCGTCGAGGGTACTGGAAAGCAGCCCGCTGCGAGCGACCGCGTGACTGTTCACTATACCGGAAAGCTGATCGACGGCACTGTCTTCGACAGCTCGGTTGAGCGTGGCGAGCCAGCGACATTTGGCGTTACTCAGGTGATTCCCGGTTGGGTTGAGGCTCTTCAGATGATGAAAGAGGGTGCTAAATGGCGTCTTTTTATCCCCTCCAATCTTGCTTACGGTCCTAACGGAGCCGGAAACGTGATCGGTCCTAACTCGACCCTTATTTTCGATGTTGAACTTATTAAAGTAAATTAATCAATAGAAAAATGAAGAAAGTATTACTCGCCTTCGGCGTGGGAGCATTGCTCCTTTCCACTACATCATGTGGAAAATCAAGCGTATCGGAGGCTGACAAGGCTGCCAACGATTCTATTTCCGACCTCTTTGGCGTAGTCGTTGGAAATCAGTTTGCGCAGGAAATCAATCACATGCCTGAAATTAACAAGGAGGCATTCCTTCGCGGGGTGTCGACAGCGGTTCTCGCCGACACTTCCGACATGTCGTTCCAGCAGGGATTGGCTCAGGGTTCGCGTCTTGCCCAGCAGTTCCAGTATTTCTACAAGGAGATGGGTGTGAGCATCGACCGCGACATGTTCTTGAAACAGTTCAAGAAAGCTATCCTTTCCGACTCGGTTGTTTCTGACCTCATGGTTCAGCAGGCTATGCTTAACCAGATGATGGAACAGGCTCAGAAGCGTGCCGCCGAGCGCAAGGAAGCCGAGCTTAACAATGCTCCTGAAGCGGTTGCCAACCGCAAGGCTGGCGAGGCTTATATCGACTCGCTCCGCAAGGCTGATCCTTCAGTCCAGGTAACCCCGAGCGGACTTGCCTATAAGGTGGTTGCGCAGGGTGAAGGCGATGCCATCAAGGACGAAGACATGGCATCGGTCATCTATAAAGGTTCTCTTGCCGACGGAACAGTGTTTGACGACAGCAAGGGCGAGGCTCGTCAGTTCAGCCCGCGTCGTGTTGTTCCCGGATTTGGCGAAGGTCTTAAGATGATGAACAAGGGCGCTAAATATGTGCTCTATATCCCCGGCGACCTCGCTTATGGAGTGAACGGTATGCCTCAGGCAGGTATCGGTCCCAACCAGATGCTTATTTTCGACGTTGAAATCGCCGACATCAACGCCCACAAGAAATAATATCACATAATAATTCCCTGATAATAGCAAGAGCATGGATTCTTCGGAGCCATGCTCTTGCTGTTGTTTTATCGCTAATTTCGGCAGTGAAAATTGCCGTGATTTTGAACGTGACAACAAATTGGATTCTATTGAACGGCATTATGTTGATAATTAGTGTTTTGCAAACGGATGGTGCGAAGCTTTATATTGCGGTAAATTTGATTTTAGCGTTGTCGATGCCTAAATTTGCCAATATTAATTTTAAATGATTCTACTCTATGAAAGCGAAAAATTTTATTAGCGGGATTGTTCTGGTGATTTTATGTGCATGCTCTTCTCAAGAAAAAGAGCCGCAGAGTGTTGAAGAAAACTTGTCGGCAAGAGAGTTGGTTGCCGCAAATGCCTATATTGACGTGCCTGAGTATATTGAGGGCAAGACGTGGAGATATGGTTGCGGTTCACCAGCCGACAACAAGTTAAGGGCTGCAACCTATCGTTTCCTCAAGCATGTGAAGATGGAAAATGGAAAATATGTCTGCGACTTGACTTCAGGTGAAGATATAAATATCTCACCGGCACTGTTCGACGGGCTATACAAAGAGCATGTGACGGATGTTAATCAATGGATTGACGAAGTGCATGAGCGAGGAAATAAAGCAATGGTTCTTGAGATGAAGGATGAATATTTCGAGGCGATGCTTGACGGGAAGCCTTTCGGAGGTGTCGGGGTCGGTATTTAGATCATAAAGCAGGAGAATGGGAGTGTGGAAAAAGATGTTTCGATGCTCCTGTTTTTTTGTGTTATTCGGAAATATGGAGCATTAGATGTAAATTTGTATTCCAATATTGACGTTTATGAGATCGTTGCCAGCTTTATTCGTGTCGCTGTTATTTTTGGTTGCCTCATGCGAGAAGAGCGCTACCGATCGCCTTATGGATGAAGCCGAAAATATAATGGCTCAATATCCCGATTCTGCATTTGTCATGATTTCAGATATTGATTTTCAGCTGCTGACTGATCGTGAAAAGCCTCGTTATGCCTTATTGCTCACGATGGCGCAGGACCGCAACTATCTTCTACCCAAAGATGATTCGTTGATAAATATTGCCGGTGCTTACTATCCAATAGGAACGAGAAACAGGGCTATAGCCGATTATTATTCCGGTCGCATAAAGTTGCGTAACGGAGAGTACAGCGAGGCGGTTGAGAAACTGATCGATGCAGAGGAGTCCGCACTTGCTATTGGCAACAGCTATTGGCTGGGATTTATATATCGGGAGCTTGCCTATCTGTTCTATGATGTAAAAGATGCGCATAACGAGGCTATTTATTCCGAAAAAGAGTATGAGGCGTTTGTCAAGACAGGCGACAGCTTGCTCATAAAGTTTGGTACGTTAGATTATGGGCGTGCGGAAGTTAGGTTCAATCATAATCTTGCAAAGGGGATAGAGATACTCGACACGGTGTTGCTAATGTCGGCTGCCGAGGAGCCATTGAACCGTTTTTTGAGGGCGGAAGTGTATCGCTCGAAAATGTTGGTGGGACTATTTTCAAGAAGAGTTTCCGATAGTTTGAAAATGAGTCTTAACGAATTGCGAATTAATGGTTTTCGGGAGTATTTCCCTGATGGTTTCTTCAGAAATGATCTTATTGGTGGAGTTGACGCTTATAAAACCGCTCATCTGATGGGTAACGGTACTTCGCTTTTGTTTATTTCCGNACNTTATTGGNGAGAGATATTCNNATTGNTAAATAANGNGGGGTTGAANCTATATTATCGGGAGTCGGAGGTTGGAGAAGATCTGAAGTTGAGTTATCCCGACTATGAAGGATATCGGGTTGCCTGTAATCCTCAGATAGTTAATGAGATTCTGGCTCGCAGGGACCTTCGCATTGCCGAGAAGGAGCGCAATGAGCGTAGAAAGATGAACATGATTTTCATCGTGATTGCAGTTGTAATAGCCGGGTTGGCGGGGCTGCTGATATGGCGGGAATTGAAGGGTCGTTACAAGCGGCGACGGCTTGTTGAGGAGGCAGCTGAACTGCGCGAGGTGTTGCGATTGAAAGATGGTTCTATAAGTGAATTGCAGCATTATTTGGACTCCATTTATGGTGATCGGTTTACCATGTTGGAGGAACTGTGTGACATGTTTATCCTTCCGTCAAAACATGTTTCGGAACAGAAGCGCATATTCAATGATGTGAAAAAGATTGTGGATAATTTTAAGGCTGACGGTAAAAGGCTTTCGGAAATTGACGAGTATGTGAACCGCTACCGCCACAATGTTATAATTGATTTTGAGAAAGAATTTCCCGGGCTTACCGAGCGGGACTATGTTCTGTTCCGTTATCTTGCCGCCGGTTTTTCACGCCGTGCTATCGCCTTTTTCATGGATGAATCGGTGGGTGTGGTTTCCAATTGCAAGTCACGGCTCAAAAAGCGGGTGGCGAAATCGGATGCCGTTAATCGGGAGGCGTATTTGGAGGTGTTGAGCTGAGGGAGTCATCTATTTTTGTGATTGAAGCGGGGGTGGTGAGTGCGGTCGAATCACCAAATTTGAGTATTGCGGGTTGGTCGATTTATTCTTATCTTTGCCAAAATAGATTACATTTTGCTTGTTATGAGAAAAGGGATGGCGGAGTACCGCTCTACTGACCGGTTGCGCGATGCAATCGACGACAATAACTTGTTGCTGCTGGTGATAAGCCGTTTTTCTATTCCTTTCGGGTTTGGCGACAGCACCATCGGTGAAGTTTGCGATGAAAACGACATCGACTGCCCCACGTTTCTTGCCGTGGCAAATCTTGTTTGCTNCAAGCCGGCTTNAGGCCTACGAAGTGTTCGCCCGATTCTCTNATCAGNTATCTGAAAAAGGCTCACAGCTATTTCCTTNATTTCNACCTNCCTTTGATAAGGCGCAAGTTGATCGACGCTGTCAACAATTCGAGCATTGACGACGTGGCGTTTCTCATGATCAAGTATTTTGACGATTATGTGATTGAGGTGCGCCGTCACATGGAGTATGAGAATGAAACTCTTTTTGGCTACATTTCGGAGCTTATCGCAGGCAATCGCAATCCCGGTTTCAGCATCGAAGACAGCATCGAAGAGTTTTCGGTGACCCACACCTACATGGGCGATCGCCTCAACGAGCTTAAGGATATCATCATCAGGCACTATCGCCAGAAGGACAATGACACCCTCAACTCGGTGCTCTATGATATGATCAATTGTCAAGCCGACCTGGTGACTCACTGCATGGTGGAGAACCGGCTGCTCGTTCCTGCCGTGAGGAAGCTTGAGCGCAACATCGCCGCCAAGGCAAGCGTTGTCCCCAAAGTTCATGAGAAGAGCTCTGCAGCAGCTATTTCGCCTGAATCGCTTAGCGAAAGGGAGAAGGAGGTGATCGTTTGCGTGGCAAAAGGGAAGTCCAACAAGGAGATCGCCGACGAATTGTGCCTGTCGGTCAACACCGTCACCACCCACCGGCGCAATATCGCATCAAAATTGCAGATACATTCCCAGTCGGGACTTGCCATCTTCGCCATCATCCACCACCTTATCGACATCAAGGACATAAAACTTCAGTAATTTCTTCGGCTCATTGGCGTGAATGGGTTGCCGATGTTGAAAATAATTATCAAATAATTTGGGTTTTATTGCAAAATGCTATAAATTTGCAGTCACAAACAAAAAACTGAAAGGTACAATAGCATGTCTGACGCTTGGTCGCTATCTCTAATTTCTGTCGTCATTACCATTCTTGAATTGAGGAGGGGTGATTGTTAGCGTTCATGATATTCCGATACACGATGCCTCTCCGTCGCAAAAGCGAGCCGGGAGGCATTTCACTTAATATGAATAAATAAAAATGCAATTATAATGGGCATGGAATTAAGAAGCTCCGCAAGTACAAACGGACGCCGTATGGCAGGTGCAAGAGCGCTGTGGCGCGCCAATGGAATGAAGGAATCTCAGTTTGGCAAACCGATTATCGCAGTGGTGAACTCGTTCACTCAGTTTGTTCCGGGTCACACTCATCTTCACGAAATAGGTCAGATTGTGAAGGAAGAGATAGAACGTCTCGGATGCTTCGCCGCTGAATTCAACACCATCGCTATCGACGACGGTATCGCGATGGGTCACGACGGAATGCTCTATTCATTGCCCTCGCGCGACCTTATCGCCGACTCGGTAGAATATATGGTCAATGCCCACAAGGCTGACGCGATGGTGTGCATTTCCAACTGCGACAAGGTGACTCCGGGAATGCTCATGGCGGCGATGCGCCTCAACATCCCCACGATATTCGTGTCGGGAGGTCCCATGGAGGCGGGAGAGGTCGACGGCAAGTTCGTGGACTTGATCGACATCATGATAGAGAGCGCCGACACCTCGGTGGGCGATGACAAGGTGAAGCTGCTCGAACAGAAAGGCTGCCCCACCTGTGGCTCTTGCTCCGGAATGTTCACCGCCAACTCGATGAACTCACTCAACGAGGCGATAGGAATGGCGCTNNCCGGCAACGGAACGATNCTCGCCACCCACGCNAACCGCACCGAGCTNTTCCGCAAGGCTGCGCGTCANANCGTAGAGAACACCCTTGCCTACTATAATGACGGCGACGAAAGCGTTCTTCCCCGCAATATAGCCACCCGTCAAGCCATGCTCAACGCCATGACGCTCGACATCGCGATGGGGGGCTCGACCAACACCGTGCTCCACCTTCTTGCTGTGGCTAACGAAGCCGGCGCCGACTTCACGATGGCTGACATCGACCGGTTGTCGAGAGTGACACCTGTGTTGTGTAAAGTGGCGCCCAATTCCCATTTCCACATTCAGGACGTGAACCGCGCGGGCGGAATCATGTCGATCATGAAGCAGCTCGCCGACCATGGCATCATTGACACCGCCGTGAAGCGCGTGGACCGCATGACCCTCGGCGAGGCTATCGACAAATATGCCATCGAAGGGGAGCGCTTCGACGATGAAGCGCGCAAGTTGTGGCTCAGCGCGCCGTGCAATGAGCGCAATCTCAAGCTCGGAAGCCAGTCCAATACCTACGACAAGCTTGACGCTGACCGTGAGAAAGGATGTATCCGCGATTTCGACCATGCCTATGTGAAGGATGGCGGTCTCGCCGTGCTGAAAGGCAACATCGCCCTTGACGGATGCGTGGTGAAAACCGCCGGAGTGGATGAAAGCATTTTCCGTTTCCGCGGACCGGCGAAAGTGTTCACTTCCCAGGAAGCTGCCGTCGACGGCATTCTGCGCGACAAGGTGGTGAGCGGCGACGTGGTTGTCATCACCTACGAGGGACCCAAGGGGGGACCGGGCATGCAGGAGATGCTCTATCCCACAAGCTATATCAAGTCAAAGCATCTCGGCAAGGAGTGCGCTCTCATCACCGACGGGCGTTTCTCGGGTGGAACATCGGGGCTTTCCATAGGACACATCTCACCTGAAGCTGCCGCCGGCGGAAACATAGGACTGGTGCGCGACGGCGACATAATAGAAATCGATATACCGGCTCGCTCGATCAACGTGCTCCTTTCTGACGAGGAGCTTGCGGCGCGTCGCAAATCGGAGGAGGCTCGCGGTAAAGAGGCGTTCACTCCCGCCGACCGCGACCGCAAGGTGTCGAAAGCGTTGAGGGCGTATGCCGCAATGGTGACTTCAGCCGACAAGGGCGGAGTCAGAGAGTTGTAAAAATCTGTTGGAATTAAAGAATAAAGATAATATATGAGTGAAATGATTTCGGGTGCCGACGCGTTGATGCAGGCGCTGATAGCCGAGGATGTCAATCTCGTTTTCGGCTATCCCGGCGGATCGATAATGCCGGTCTACGATAAATTATATGATTATCAGGACCGCTTGCGTCACATATTGGTGCGCCATGAGCAGGGCGCCACTCACGCCGCTCAAGGATATGCCCGTGTCACGGGACGTCCCGGCGTGGTGATTGTCACTTCGGGACCTGCCGCTACCAATGTCATCACCGGTATAGGCGACGCATTGATGGACAGCACCCCCATGGTGGTTATCACCGGGCAGGTGGCTACGCCGTTTCTCGGCTTTGACGCGTTTCAGGAAACCGATGTGGTGGGCGTGACCCAGCCGTTGACAAAGTGGAGCTATCAGATACGCCGCGCCGAGGATGTGTCGTGGGCGGTGGCTCGCGCGTTCTACATCGCGTCGAGCGGACGTCCCGGTCCCGTGGTGCTCGACTTTACTAAGGACGCTCAAGTGGGGATGACCGAATTCTCCCACAAAAAATGTGATTACATCCGTTCCTATCAGCCCGTCCCTGAAATCGACGAGGCGGTTATCGACAAGGCTGCCGAGCTTATAAACGCTTCGGAACGCCCCATGATTCTGTCGGGTCACGGCGTGATGATAGCCAATGCCGAAAAGGAGCTTGCCGAGCTTGCCGAGACCGCCGATATTCCGGTTGCGGCTACGCTGCTCGGGCTTTCCACGATGCCGTCAAGTCATCCTCTCTACAAGGGTATGCTCGGGATGCACGGCAATATAGGTCCCAACATCAACACCAACAAGGCTGACCTGTTGATCGCCATCGGCATGAGATTTGACGACCGAGTGACCGGCAATGTCAAGACCTATGCCCCCGACGCTAAAATCATTCACATCGATATCGACTCGTCGGAGTTGAACAAGAATATTCCCGTCACGGTGGGAGTACACGGTGATGCGCGCTCAGCGCTGCAGCGATTGCTGAAAAAGGTGAAAAGCGCCAAGCACACCGAGTGGCTCAAGACCTTTGACCGCCCCGAGGAGGTGGAATTTGAAAAGGTAGTGAAGCGCGAGGTTTATCCCGAATCGGGCAGAATGAATATGGGCGAGGTTGTGAACAAAGTTTCGGAAGCCACGGGTCATGACGCTATCGTGGTGACCGATGTGGGGCAGAATCAAATGTTTTCAGCCCGCTATTTCCGCTATTCCAAGCCGAGGTCGATTGTGACTTCGGGCGGTCTCGGAACGATGGGCTTCGGACTCCCCGCCGCGATAGGCGCGAAGATGGGCGAGCCGGGACGGACTGTGTGCCTCTTTGTGGGCGACGGCGGCTTGCAGATGACCATTCAGGAGCTGGGCACGATTCTCGAATATGGGACCGATGTCAAGATTATCCTGCTCAATAATAATTTCCTCGGCAACGTGCGTCAATGGCAGTCGCTTTTCTTCAACGACCGTTTCTCGCAGACTCCGCTCATAAACCCCGATTTCGTGACGCTTGCCGGCGCTTACGGCATCAAGGCGGAAAATGTGGAGACGCGCGAACAGCTCGACGGCGCCATCAGCCGAATGCTTGAGCATAATGCCGCTTATCTGCTTAATGTCAACATCGATGAGACCGACATGATTTTCCCGATGATACCTGCCGGCGGAAATGTCGACACCATCATGCTTAACCCAACCGAATTTTACAAATCCTAAACCGAATCAATGATGGATGAGCAATTGTTTACGGTGGCAGTCTTTTCGGAGAACCAAGTGGGACTGCTTAACCAGATATCGATTATATTCACACGCCGGTGCCTTAATATAGAGAGCCTGTCGGTGAGCCCTTCATCAATTGAAGGAATCCACAAGTTTATCATCACCTGCTACAGCAACCGCCCCATGATGGAGCGCGTGGTGCAGCAGATCGAGAAGCGCATAGATGTCCTGAAAGCTTACCTTTATACCGATGAAGAGATTGTCTATCAAGAGGTGGCGCTCTATAAGGTGCCCACACGCCGACTGCTCGACGACAAGAACGTGGAGGAGATAATCCGCAATCACAACGCGCGCATTCTCGAAATAACCCGCGAGTATGTGGTGATTGAAAAGACAGGTCACACCGAGGAGACCGAAGCGCTCTTCCAGGAGTTGCAGAAATATGACATCCTCCAGTTTGTGCGTTCAGGTCGCGTGGCTGTCACGAAAGACACCAAGGAGCACCTGTCGATATATCTCACCGAACAGAATATGCGTAAAAACAGCCTCCTATGAGTGAACGCATAAAAGAATACAAGGTCGACTATCTGCTCACCGCCGGCGAGTGCAATCCCGAGGCTAAAATGCCCCTGCCGCTGCTGGTGTCGAGAGTGATAGAGGTGGCTACGTTCCACGCCAATCATCTCGACGTTGGCTTTGCCCGGCTCAGCCGCGAGGGGCTCGCATGGGTGTTGTCGCGTGTGTCGGTTGAAATGAACCGCTGGCCGGGAGTCAACGAGGAGTATTCGCTGACCACGTGGGTGGAGGATGTGAACCGCCACTTCTCCCAGCGCAATTTTGAAATCAAGTCGGGCGACGAGGCGCTTGGCTATGTCTCGTCGGTGTGGATGGGTATCGATATCAAGAAGCGTCAGAGCGGCGACCTGTCGCTGCTCGAATCACTGCGCGATGTCATTTCCGACAAGCGTTGCCCCATCGACAAGTTCCCGCGCGTGAATCTGCGGGAGGATGCCGGNANNATNNTCGGNGAGCCCTATCGTTTCCGTTATTGCGACTGTGACTTCAACCGTCATGTCAACACGGTGCGCTACGTCGAGTTGCTGCTCAACGAGTGGGATCTTGATTTCCATGACCGTCACGCCGTGAAGCGGTTTGACATCGCTTTCATGCGCGAGGCTCATTATGGCGACGAAGTGGTTGTGACTCGCCAGGAGGATGGCGGGTCCACATGGCAGTGCTGCATTTCCCGCGGCGACGAGGCGCTTTCAAAAGCTCGAATAATATTTACTGACAATAACTAATAATAAAATTAACAAACTATGGCAAAAATGAATTTTGGCGGAGTTGAGGAAACAGTGATCATCCGCGAAGAGTTCCCCTTGGAAAAGGCGAGAGAAGTGCTCAAGGACGAAACCATCGCCGTTATCGGCTATGGAGTTCAGGGTCCCGGTCAGAGCATGAACCTCCGTGACAACGGTTTCAACGTGATTGTAGGTCAGCGTCAGGGCAAGACCTATGACAAGGCTGTCGCCGATGGCTGGAAGCCGGGTGAAACCCTTTTCAGCATCGAGGAGGCTTGCGAACGCGGAACTATCATCATGTGCCTTCTTTCTGACGCTGCCGTAATGTCGGTGTGGCCCACTATTAAGAAGTATCTCACTCCGGGCAAGGCTCTCTATTTCTCTCACGGATTTGCCATCACCTGGAGCGACCGCACCGGTGTTGTTCCTCCGAAGGATGTCGATGTAATCATGGTGGCTCCTAAGGGTTCGGGCACATCGCTGCGCACCATGTTCCTTGAAGGTCGCGGCTTGAACTCTTCTTATGCAGTTGAGCAGGATTATACCGGCAGAGCTCTTGAGCGCACTATCGCTCTTGGCATCGGCGTGGGTTCAGGTTATCTTTTTGAAACCACTTTCAAGCGCGAGGCTACTTCCGACCTCACCGGTGAGCGCGGCTCGCTGATGGGCGCTATCCAGGGTCTTCTCCTCGCTCAGTATGAGGTGCTCCGTGAAAACGGCCACACTCCCTCCGAGGCATTCAATGAAACCGTTGAGGAACTCACTCAGTCGTTGATGCCCCTCTTCGCTAAGAATGGTATGGACTGGATGTATGCCAACTGCTCTACTACCGCTCAGCGCGGCGCTCTTGACTGGATGGGTCCGTTCCACGACGCTATCAAGCCTGTGGTTGAGAAACTCTATGCAAGCGTTAAGTGTGGCAACGAGGCTCAGATCTCTATCGACAGCAACTCTAAGCCTGACTATCGCGAGAAACTCGAAGAGGAGCTCAAGGCTCTTCGCGAGAGCGAAATGTGGCAAGCTGCCGTTACCGTTCGCAAACTCCGTCCCGAAAATAACTGATTCCGGCACACTGAGCCGGGATGCTTTCGGGCATCTTGATAAAAAAGAAAGCGCGGCGCTCCTGCAGAAGGGGGCGCCGCTTTCTTTTTTGTTTATTGCCGGGCAGTTATAAGTTTTTTATTGCGCCTTAGGCGGAAGAGCATGGAAACAAGGCGATTAATGAAATAGAATTATAAGTTTAAATCANGCNGNGGTTGACGTTTTTTCATTCTTTAGTCTTAACTTTGTGAATTGCAAATACAGGTTTAATTNATGAGACATGCTATTTCGGTTTTGATTATTTGTGGGGTAATGGCTGCGCTTGCCGCTTCATGTCACCGGCGTGGCGGCAGCGATCCGGTCATGGATCATGCGGAAGAGCTCGTCGATTGCTGCCCCGATTCGGCACTCGCCCTTTTGGAAGGAATNGACACGTCNATGATGNCCGATGCCGCGCTTGCANGCTATGCTCTGCTGCTCACGATGGCTCAGGACCGCAATTATATCACTCCGGGTTCCGATTCGGTTATCGGCATTGCGCGGTCATTCTATCCTGTAGGGTCGGAGGAGAGGATGAAAGCCGATTATTATGCCGCCCGCGTAAACTTCCGCAACGGGGAGTATGAAAAAGTGCTTGAGTTGCTCATGGATGCCGAGGAATCAGCCCTGAAGGTGAAGAGCGATTATTGGCTTGGGTTGATCTATCGAGAGCTTGCTTATGCTTTTCATGAATTTGGGAATAATGATGCGGAATGCTATTATTCCCGAAAAGAGTATGAGTCATTTCGTAATGCAGGCGATTCCCTGCTTGCGAAATTTGGCGCTATGGATCATGCCCGGGCTTTGGCGATGGCGAAGGATGAGGCGCTATATAAGCGCGGACTCTTTTTGCTGGACAGCATCGGGAGCAATTCTGTGTCGGGCGACCTTCTCGACCTAATGCTACGCGCTGAAGTGGGACGAGTAAAGGTCGGTTTTATGATCAATGGCATTATATTTCACCGGCGACAGGAGAATGCGAGAGATTTTTATGATACTGCTGTCAATGCATGCCTTGATACTGTTCCTCCCGATTTTTTCAGGGAGGGGAAACGGGCGGTCGTGTTTGAAAGCCCGTTTGAACCCGGTTTAATCCTTTCCGCCATTACAGAGCCTTATGCTGTCGAAATCCATCGCCGTCTTAATGAGTTGAACCTCGATTTGTATCATCGTGAGTATGCCGGGCTCGATTCCGTTTTTCAATATCCCGATTACTATAAGTACTATGAGAAAGCGGTGGAGATGGGTAAGTCTGATCAATCTCGCTTCTGGCTGGAGGAGCAGTCGCGCCGGAAATCGGAAAAAGCAGCGCGAGAGACAAGGCTAAAGTGGATTTTGACTGTTTCAGCCCTGTTTGCCGTTGTTGCTGTAGGCGGGGTGATCGGGGGGATTCATAGCCGGCGCATGCGTCGGCGGCTCATTGCGGAAGCAGCGGGACTGCGGAATCTTCTTAGAGTGAGGGAGGAGAATGTCGGCGGCATGCAGCAGTGCATTGACTCGCTCTATGGAGAAAAGTTTGACATGCTTGAACAGATGTGCGACATGTTCATCCTGCCGTCGAAACACGCTTCCGAGCAGAAGCGCATCTATGAGAATGTGCGTTCCATAGTCGACGGCTTCAAGATGAACGGCAATCGACATGTCGAGATCGAGGAGCATGTGAATAGATATAAGGACAGTCTGGTGGCTAAATTCCGCAGTGATTTTCCCGGATTGCCTGAACGTGATTATGTCCTGTTCGTGTATCTTGCCGCCGGTTTTTCCCGTCAGGCGATTGCTTTTTTGATGGACGACCCGATTGAATCGGTTTCCAATCGCAAGTCGCGGTTGAAGAAACGCATTTCCTCGTTCTGCGGTCAGGAAAGAGACGAGTATTTGAAAGCGATAAAATAAGATACCGCCCGACGGCGAGGTGCAGTTCGCCTCCCACGCTGCGCTGTGCTCGTAGTGGAGTGTCCATAAGGGATCGCTTCCCTAAAATGCATCCGACTTCAATAGCTAATACTATTGCTGACGTAAAAAAGTAGATATTTCCGGTTGGCAAGCCTGAAAGGCTTATCCCTATGGATAACCCGGCACTACGAGCGAAGCGAGGTGTGCCGGGATCACCGCCACAATATGCCGCACTCTGCAAAGAGTGCCCCCTAAACCCACAAGGAAGAAAAACGGAACCCGCAAGGGTTCATCCTTCAATAGCCGCGGGTGAAGCCCGTAGGGCGGAACCCACGGAAACAAGCATCCCCCACAAAATCCGATTCTGAAAGAATCATCTATCTGTGTCGTTCCTACAGAACTCCGAATTGCGATACCTCACTATTCCCGGGGTGCCGCTTCGCTCCACCCCGGGCTATTCTCTGACGGTCCTACAGACCTGCCTTGCTATTGCAATCGTTTTGGAATCATCTGTAACAAACCAAAAAAGTGGTGACATGGCGCGCCATGTCATCGAATGAATCCTCACCCGCCAGGGTTCCTGTTTGTGGACATCGCGCGCGATGTCCCTACGTTTTTAGCGCGATTTTATGTGCGTTGTTGGCGGAGTGCCCTTGGGGTGTATGGGAAATAAAAATCCCGACTTTCTCAAGCCGGGATTCTCACTTGTGTATAAATGCTTAATAAAAGTAAATTTCAGAGTCAAAAAATAATCACTGCCATACGTAACCTTAAATGATGATATAATGTATTCCGTAGGTCATGGATTAAGTATCAATTTGCATGACAAAGTTATAGCAAAAGCAGAGGAGAACCAAGTTTTCCTCTGCTTTAAGGCTATCATGCGGCTGTTGTAACCGCTATGTTTACAATTGATTACAATTTGACAGTTAAATTATCGCTATCATCGGTGTCATTTTCGCTATCATTGCGGGAAAATGAAGGCTGGAACCGTGGCGAGCAGCCTATTTCAGGGCGTCGATGTAGCGCTCACGATTGGCTCCGTTGAATGCGATGAAGCGTTTTTTCAATCGGGTCTTGCGATTTGAAACCACGTCCACGTTATCGCCCATAAGGTAGCTGATCGCCTGGCGTGAGAATCCTGCGGCGGAATAAAGAAATAGCACGTAGTCGCGCTGGGGGAGTCCGGGGAAGTCCTCTTTGAACTCGGCGGCGACGTTGTCTTTGTACTTGTTAACGAAATTTTCTATTTCCGAAATGCGCCCGCCTTCGATTTTGAATCCGTCGACAATGGATCTTACCGTGTCATAGATGCGTTTCTGCTCCGACGGGTGTTTTGACGGCAGGATGAACATGTCACACAGTTCCTCCACCATGTTGAATTTCTCCCCATAGAGTTCATCGATATAGTCCTGCAGTTCGTTGAGGTTTTGGTCATTGCTTTTCAGCATTTGGCGAAGTTCTGACGCTTCCGCTATTAAGCGGGTCTGACGTTTTTTCGCACGCACCTTTAATATAATATATGTGGCGAGGGCGGTAAGACATAAAATCACAATGATCCACAGGGTGAGGGTGAGCCGTTGACGGGCGCTTTTCTCTTTTTCCATCAGAGAGCTGTGACGCAGGGTCAGATAGTCGTCGGCAGTCGCGGGTGAATATCCGCTGTCGTAGTCGAGATAGTTTTCGGGTATCTGAAACGGAGCTCCAAGTGTGGAATATTCACGGTGATACATGTCGAGGTAGCTATCATTGAGACGGCTGTGGATTTTCCTGGCATAAGGTTCGGAGATGAATAGCAAGACTGAGCCCGAGTGGAGGGGCATCAGAGAATAATAATCGGAGGTGGCTCCGGAGTTGGGCGAGTCGCTGCGAAAGAAATCTTCGGGGAAAGTGTCAAGAAAGTGTCTTTCCAGTTCCACGAAATCAAATTTTTCAGGGCGGTTTCCCTTGGTGAATATCACAAGGAACTGGGCGCCTATATTGATGCGCGTGGCATCGGCGCGAAGCATCATATCGAGGGGATCCTGCGTCGAGGCTGTGGCGATGAGGCTGTCNAGCAGCAATCTGCCCTGNTTCAGCGTCTTTTTGCCGATGCTAAGGGCTCTGCCATAGTCAAGTGCGGCAAACTTGATTAGGAGCGTGTCGCCCGTCTGACGGAAGCAGTCGTAGGCTTTTCGGGCATATTGCAGTTCATTTGCGTCGTCGTTGACGTTGTTGAACAGATGCGCCATGTCACGGTAAATGAATCCGAGGTGACGGTGGTCTTTCCGCGCAAGCGCCGATTCCTCGGCGTCGAGGAAATGCTTCACCGCCGAGTCGTATTTCTGATTGCGGAAATTTATCCGCCCCGCATAATAATCGGCAGTCATGCGGTTGTAGGATCCAAAGGGGTAATAGGCGCACGCAATTGCGATGAGCGAGTCATCGGGCGGAGTAATGTAATTTCGGTCCANTGCCATTGATGTCAGCAGCGCGTGTCGGGCGTTGGTCTCCTCTATTTTAGCGGCGGGCATGGCACTAAGGATGCTCAGCGCCGAATCGGGATGATGTTTCATCAGGCTTTCGGCAACCGACAATTCAAGTGGAGGTGTGTGCCCGCAACTTGAAAGGATAAGGGAGAAGAGGACGAACAATAACAGAGACTGGAGTAGTCGCATCAACTGACAATAAGGTTTTACTGTTTTTTTATACAAAATTACAACATCTGTTTGTAAATCGTGAAATTCGGGAGTTGAATCTTGCTATCATTGCGCATTTATATGGCGTTGTTTATTAAAATCTTGCATTAAGGCTCGATGAAAACAGCTATCAGCGGCAGTAAAAGCCGATATCATTACCTCTGCAAACGCGGAGGAGAAGTTGTGTATATTGAAGTAAATTTGTAAATTCGTAAATTAAGAATAAAAATCATATATGACATGATGAAAAACTTGATTTTGCTGTGTGCTTTTGTGTCATCGCTGGCATGCATGGGGGTAAAGCCGGGGACGGTGTCGATACTGGGCGACTCCTATTCCACGTTTGAAAACTATGTAGAGCCTGATACGAACTACCTGTGGTATTTTTCATCGGAGGTCGACACGACGCGCACCGACGTACACGACGTTGAACTGACATGGTGGAGGCAGTTCCTTGCCGCCAACGGACTGACGCTTGAGAAGAACAATTCCTTCTCGGGCTCCACGATATGCAATACCGGATATAACGGCGAGGATTATTCGGGACGCTCTTTCATAAAGCGCATGGACAATCTGGGCGATCCGGCTCTCATCATTGTTTTTGGCGCGACAAACGATTTTTGGGCTAAAGCGCCGTTTGGCGAAGATAAGGATTCGTTGTTTACCGATGCCGACCTTTTCACTTTCCGCCCCGCCCTGTCGCTGATGCTGCAACGCCTTCCGCAGCTTTATCCCGGGGCGCGGTTGTGCTACGTGCTCAACGACGAGATCACCGGCGAGGTGAGACAGGCGATTCTTGACAAGTGCCGGCAATATGGAGTGAAGTGCCTGGAGCTTAAAGATATAGAGAAACGTAACGGACATCCCGATGCCAAGGGGATGGCTGAGATAAGCCGCCAGTTAACTGAATTTATTAAAGAAAACGATTATAAGTTATGAGAAAAATTGCCATCTGCGTTGTAGCCGCGTTGCTTTCGCTCACCGTTGCGGCTCCGTCATCTTACTCACAGACGCTCCTTGACACCGGGATGCCTTCCAAGCTGGTTCAGATCGGCGCCCGCATGGGATTCAACACCTCCAATCTGTCGACCAATTTTGACGAGGCATATCCTGAAATAGCGTGGAACCACAGCCAGTGGGGTCAAGGTTTTGCCGCCGGAGCTGTTGTGGATATCAATCTACGCAACTACATCGCCATTCAGTCGGGGTTGAATTTCCGTTCGCGCAACAGCAGCTTCCACTATCTCGTGAATGATGCCAACGAACTCACGGCGATCGACGGGAAATGGGGCGGTTATTATTTCGAGATTCCGTTATTGTTGTCGTTCCGCCTCGGGGTTGCCGAACTGGGACAGCTTCACATTGACGCAGGTCCTTACTGGGCAACCGGTTTCGGCGGCAAATGCCACTACACTTATTTCAGCGAATATGCGGGTTCGGTGGTGGCTGAAAAGGCAAAAGGGGATTACTTCGGCAAGAACGGCATAGCCAATCGCTCGGACTGGGGATTCAAGTTTGGCGTGGGCATCCTGGTGATGCAGCACTATTATATAGGAGCGCATTATAATGCCGGAGCTCGAAACATCATGCGCGACACCGGCGACGGCGTTAAGAAGCCGTCGGGGCATAACAAGATATGGTCATTTACGGTGGGATATAATTTCTGATCGCGCCTGCGAGCGGTTTTAAACCGGAGGATTGTTTCCAAAACTAAACATCATCCAAATTTGTTTAAAATCAGAGGAGATGTAAATCTCATAATTGCAAACATTTGAACGATGAAAAAGAATTTGTTTATAGCCCTCTTGGCTGTCATTCTCTCGGTGAGTTTCGTGTCGTGTGAGGATGATGGATGGAATCCCGGTGACGCTCCTTTTCTGGGGAGCTGGTATGGAGTGAACAATGGTTCCGCATTTACTTTCTATTCCAATGGAAACGGGTGGTATTCTGACGAATACGGCAATACTACGCCTTTTTCGTGGGAGTATGACCGGGACGAGCTCGACATATATCTCGATGATGCGTATGGTTCGTATTGGGCTTTTGCCTGGAGTTTTACGCCCGACGGATACCTGTCGTTGTTTGACCTCGACTATGGCGGCACCACCTATTATGCGCGGTGATGTGGCGTAATGGCGGCAATCTTAAAAAATGTTGTAATTCTAATGCAGCTCTAAACTTTCAATGTGACGCTTCATCTAAATTATAAACGATGAATTGTTATCACATAAAAAGATAAGATTATGAATGGGATTTTCAAAAAGACAGCGGCTTTCTTGCTAAGCCTTGCATTGGTCGCTCCGATGGCGAGCGCGCAGCGTCGCACAACGGGAAATCGCAATGGTTCTAAATCGGAACAGGTGTCATCAGGCAGAGGCGGCGGTTCGGAGCATAAGGCTCAATCGGCGCGCCCCTCGTCGGGCAGTCCCACATCGTCACGTCCTTCGTCGGCCCGTCCCTCAGGCAATAATGGCAACCGTCCTGCCAATAACGGTAACGCCGGTGTGGCAAATCGTCCCGGCAATAATGGGAACCACAATAACAAGCCCGTTATAGGCAATCGTCCCGGCAATAGTGGGAACCACAATAACAAGCCCGTTGTAGGCAATCGCCCGGGCAACCACGCCCCCGGCATTGCTAACCGCCCCGTGACAGGAGTGCGTCCGGGCAACACCGTGCGTCCGCCTCATAATAATGCTGTGCCTCCGCGCCCCAGCTATCGTCCGCCCTACGTTCAGCGGCCTCCGGTTCATGTCCATCGCCCCGCTCCGCGTCCGTGGGTGCGACCAGTTCCTCCGGTAGCTTGGCGTCCTCGTCCCGGCGCTCCCGTGATTTCGGCGATATTCGGGCTCAATTTCGGCACCGCGCTGAATGTTTCGCTCAGTTTCCTCGCCGGCAATGGCTACACTGTGTCGGGCTACGGGAATAATGCCGTGTATCTCAGCGATGTGAACCAGTATAACTACTACTGGCCTGAGGCTACGATGTATTATGGCAACAATGGTCTTGAACGCACCGAGTTCTTTTACTCGACCTCCTATCCCGACACGATGCGCTACAACAGCTTGTACAACAATCTGACATCGATCTACGGCTCTCCCGTTAATGTGAGCAACGTGTCATCATCGCTTTCGGCGACATGGTTTGCCCCCAACAAGGGCTATATCACGTTGCAGTACGTGCCTCAATACTCGTCAGGGCAATTGCGCTTCTTCACCACGATAACCACGGGATTATAGGCGGCGCGAGCTAAGAAAAATTTTATCGGCAAGAGCGGGGTCGGCATTCGGAATTTTCGGAATGCCGGTCCCCTCGTCGCTTTCAAGGAGCAATCTGTCCGAGGGGATGAGTGCGGCGGTTTCGGGATTGTGCTTCTCCCCCAGAGATAGGAAAAAACCGTGTCTGAGCAGCTCCTTTGCGAGCTCGGGCTTGCCTCGGAATCCGTGTATAATCCAAGGCTGCGCAGGCAATAGTTCCTTTTTCAGCGATATTATTTCAGGAAACGCCTTCACGACGTGGAGAATGAGTGGGAGCGAGCGCGATTCTGAAACGTCGATCCATTTCAGCAGTTCCCGCATCTGAATGTCGATTGCCGGACCTTTCAGCTTGTCGATACCGGTTTCGCCCACGGCTACTATGCGCGACGATTCCGGCAGCTGTTCGAGCTTGCGCGGCGAGCCGGCATCCCAGGGGTGGGTTCCCGCCGAATAGTAAAACGCCTCGTTGAAAGGCATCCCGGGCTTCCAGTTGATGACAGCCATGGGGCGCTCGGGGTCGTGGGTGTGGGAATCGATTATTTTCATGGCACGGGGTCGTAGCCGCTGCCTCCCCAGGGATGGCAACGCATGATTCGTTTAAGCGCGAGCCAGCCACCCTTTATGGCTCCATGCTTAGTCAGCGCTTCGACGGCATATTGGCTGCAGGTGGGGGTGTAGCGGCAAGCGGGGGGCAGATGGGGTGATATAGCGCCTTGATAGAACTTCACCGCCAGGATAAGGAGTTTAGACGGTATCTGTGACAGCTTCATCGCCCGGGGTGTAGTGGAGTTGGAGTTTTGACAGCAGTTTTTTCATCGCCGTTTCGATGCGGCTGTAGGGTTCAAGGCGCGACGACACGTAGATAAATGCGATGTCCACGGGCTTGTCGGCAAGCGCCGGCGCCGCCGGGCGGTTCAGGCGGTATGCCTCGCGGATGCGTCGGCGCATTGCGACGCGGTCCACTGCGTGGCGCAGTTTCTTTTTGGGGACCGAGATCATGAATTGCGCCGCGGCTCCTCTCGCTCCGTTTTCGCGCCACACCATTCTGATGGGATAGGCGAGAAATGCACACGCCTCTTCGCGTGAAGCGAAGAGGCGGTCTATTGCGGTTATCGAACAGAGCTTTTCCCTTTTGTAGAGACGAAGCGTATTCATTGTCAACGGTTAATTGTTTTTAGCATCCTCCTTGAGGAACATGTCAAGCGCTGCGGTCATCGACGGAGCGGCAACTGTCGGAGCTTCCATGTCGAGGCGCAGCCCGGCGTCGCGCACGGCTTTGGCGGTGGTCGCGCCGAAGCAGCCGATGCGGATATCTTCCTGATGGAAGTCGGGGAAGTTTTTCAGCAGTGAGTCGATTCCCGACGGGCTGAAGAAGAGCAGCATGTCGTAGTCGAATGCTTCATCGGGGCCGAAATCGTTGCTGACGGTGCGATACATCACCGCGCGGGTGTATTTGATTCCGTTTCGGTCGAGCACGTTGGCGTCGTCCTTGTGAACGTCGCTCACCACATAGAGATAGTTCTCTTTGTTGTGCTTCTGAAGATAGGGTAGCAGGTCATCGAGCTTTCCGGTGTTCACATAGAAAATCTTACGCTTGCGATATACGATATATTTTTGCAGGTAGTTGGCGATTGATTCCGTGGTGCAAAAATATTTCATCGTGTCGGGCACCGAATAGCGCATCTCCTCACACAAGCGGAAGAAATGGTCCACGGCAGTGCGGGCGGTGAAAATCACTGCGGTAAACTCCGAGATGTTTATGCGAGACTGCCGGAACTCCTTTGCGCTTAATCCCTCCACTTTTATAAACGGACGGAAATTAATCTCAACTCCGTATTTTTCCGCTATTTCGTAGTAGGGCGATTTGTCGGATGTAGGCTTTGGCTGTGAAACCAGAACTTTTTTTACTTTCACTCTAACTATGTTTTATTGTGTAGGTTAGCAAATAATGTTACGGTTTGGCGGGAATAGCGCTACAGGCAATTATCTGCGGTGTAATTCCCACGGTGCAAAGTTACAAAATAAAAATAGAGTAATGATGAAATTCCGTTATAAAAAATCTAAAACCAACACTATAGGGCGCTCGTTCGGGTGTCGTGCATTGATAGCGATGGAGCCTTTTCATTCGCCCGACGGCGAGATTTTCAGCTCTACCGGCTCGGAGTCTCTGACAAATATGAGCCTTTCGGCGAGCACTCGCTGCGACAGGCGGTCAATAAGGGCTATGTTCACCACGCCGGGATGAAGGTCGGAGGCTGAGACGCTTATAGGCGATTGGTCGGCAAGGTCTTTCACTATCAGATTTCCGGCNCCATACAGCGCCAGCGCCGTGCGGCTGNNGTCNAANCCCGGGGTGGAGTANGGCTGTATCAGCACCGAGCCTTTGTGCTGGGTCNCTGACAGCGCCACCCCCTCGGCTTGCGCTTTCGNGAGCTTCGTGCGGCATGAGAGTCCGTCGGCGCTGAATGCTTCAAGCTACAGCTCTTCGTCAGGGTCGGCGTTCACTGAAATGTAGCCCATGCCGAGATGCCGCGACGCGCTTTCGGTGAGCACGTCGCCGTCGGCGTTGACCAGTCTCACCTCCACGTCAACTCCCAGTCCGTCGTCGCCTATCGCTTTGTAGGCAACTCGCTGCGGGTGGCGCGCGATGAGGTTGCCCCCTTCGGGCATCACGTCGAGCGCGATTGAGTTTATTATTCTCGGCTCTTGGCTGACGATGGCTGAGTCGGTGGTGTTCACGACTTTAATACGCTTTTTGAAAAACATGTCTTCGTCGAAATTCTGCATCCAGCGGGTGTAAGCCGCCAGGGTGTAGGAGCCGCTTTTCAAGCGCGATGACAGCGGCAAGGCGTTGGCAAATACTCCGTCGCTGTCGGCTTTTATCTTTATGCGGCTTACGAGGGTGTCGGCGGCGTTGTCGAGCAGTTCGAGATAGACGAATTTCGACAAGTCGCTAAGCCTGTTGGTGGCGGCATCGGCTATATAGGCGCGAAACCACACGGTGTCGCCCGCAGCGTAGTGCGACCTGTCGGTATGGACGTAGATTTTTTCCTGTGGAGCTTCGGTATAGCGGTTCAGGATTCGCGAGGCTATGCTGTCGGCAGTCAGCGGCTCCTGCGCTGCGGCGCTCATCGCCCACAACGCTGCGGTAATCGCACTTACTATTTTCAGTATGGTTTTAATTTTCATGGCAGTTGGATTCTTTTTGTTACATCAATGATTTTTCCATCGGGGGCGATTCCTTGGATTGTGATATTGACGAGTTGTCCCGGTTTNGTCCCCTNTAACTTTATGGNNGTGNCNCCGTTGGGGNTTAGTTNCNGTTTGGGGTTCCAGTNGAGGNTGGCTCGNTAAGGTNGAGGGNCGTCGTCNGGANCGGTATATTTAGGAACGTAGAATTCCACCGGGGGCTGATAGCCGAGCGGAGTGATGTTTTCCATCGATATCAGGGGCGTTCTTCCCCCTTCGTTGCCATATTTTGTGGTGATGAGTATGACGCCGGTGAAAAGGGCTTCCATGGTGTAAGTTGCGACGCGAGGGTCGCCCGGACGGAAATACTCGATGGAGTTGACATTCTGAGGGTTGAGGGTGAACATTTCCTGTTGGTCGCTGAGAAAACCGTCGATAAAAACAGCCGTCGCTACAAAACCGCCATTAAAATATTCTCCGGCGATCGGTTCGGGCGTACCTGTGCTTTGGGAAAGCATTACTTTTACTGTTAAGCTGCGAAGCATAGATTCCATGGTGGGGAAGTGGCTTATTTTCTCGTCGCCGCTTTGATAGCCTCTAAAAGGCTCGAAGTTGCCGCGGTTGCTCCATTTCTTGGGCTTGCGCGCTGTTACGGTCACCTCGTTGAGCTCCTGTACATCAAGCAGCGATGGCACCTTGAGGATTTTTCGTGCCGAATCGGCGAACGATTGCTCCGCGCTGTCGTTGCCGGCGTAGGGGATGCGGGGCTCGGCGAGCGTTGCTACTTTAGGCATCACCGGCTTGTCGACATGGAGCGTTACGTTGGTTGCCTCCCNGTTTTTGTTCAGTGCCTCAANCGTGAAGGTGGTGCCAGCGGTGAAGTCGAGCCCCGAAATCACAAACCGGCTGCTGTCGCCGAGGGGGAAGTAGTTAATCTCCAGTGTCCTGGGAGAAAACAGTGCGATCTGCTTCCCTTTGGGGCGTCGGAACAGTCCTTCGATTCTTCCGCTGATGGATTGCGACTGCTCGACCGGAAATTGGAATTGCGGGGCTGAGCCGCCGATTATGTCTGCGCACTCGTATCTTCGCCATCCTTGAGTCATCATCAGCAGGTCAAGATGGCTCTCGGTTTTCGCATCGGCGTTTTCAAAGTATTGACCGGGATCTTCGATATAGCCTTTCAGTTCGGAGTTGAGTAAAATCTCGCTCCCTATTGTTGCCGCATTATTGACGGGCAATAGCGCGTCGGTTGCCGAAAGCGAGACGATAACTGAGTCGGCAATGACGTTGCCGGGCACGGATATGACAACGCTTCCGCTCCCGCCGTTGTTGATGGTGGCGGCAGGCATGATTGTTGAAAGATTGCAGAGCAACACGATTGCTATTGTAATACAGTTTTTCATTGGAAAAGAACACTATGTGGGCTTTGTATGCGGATTGAGTTACGAGAATATAAATATAAATTTCATGGTAGTTGGATTTTTTTTGTTACATCAATGATTTTTCCATCGGGGGCGATTCCTTGGATTGTGATATTGACGAGTTGTCCCGGTTTTGTCCCCTTTAACTTTATGGGTGTGGCACCGTTGGGGTTTAGTTGCAGTTTGGGGTTCCAGTAGAGGGTGGCTCGGTAAGGTGGAGGGACGTCGTCAGGACCGGTATATTTAGGAACGTAGAATTCCACCGGGGGCTGATAGCCGAGCGGAGTGATGTTTTCCATCGACAGCAGGGGCGTTCTTCCGCCCTCGTTGCCATATTTTGTGGTGATGAGTATGACGCCGGTGGAAAGTGCATCAAGGGTGTAAGTTGCGATGCGGGCGTCGCCGGGGCGGAAATACTCGATGGAGTTGACATTCTGAGGATTGAGGGTAAACATTTCCCGCTGTTCGCTGCGAAAACCGTCGATAAAGACAGGAGTCTCTATAAAATCTTCGTTAACATGTTCTCCTATGATGGGTTCGGGTACTGCGGTGTCATCCTGGTTAGTTTTTATTTTGACGGTCAAGCTTCGGAGCATAGATTCCATGGTGGGGAAGTGCCCTATTCTCTCGTCACCGCTTTGGTAGCCGCTAAATGGCTCGAAGTTGCCGCGGTTGCTCCATTTCTTGGGCTTGCGTGCCGTTACGGTCACCTCGTCAAGTTCCTGTACATCAAGCAGCGAGGGAGCCTTGAGGGTTTTACGTGCCGACTCAGCTAACGACCGCTCTGCGCNGTNGTTGTATGCGATGCCGGGCTCTGGCAGCGTTGCAACTTTCGGCATCACCGGCTCGTCGACATGGAGCGTTACGTTGGTTGCCTCCCCGTTTTTGTTAAGTGCCTCAAGCGTGAAAGGGGTGCCGGCGGTGAAGTCGAGCCCTGAAATCACAAACCGGCTGCTGTCGCCAAGCTGGAAGCGGGTCATCTCCATGGTTTTGGGCGAAAACAGCGCTATCTGCATCCCTTTGGGGCGGCGTTTGAATAGCCCCACGACGCTGCCGCTGATGGATTGCGACCGCTCGACGGGAAATTGGAATTGCGGGGCTGAGCCGTCGATTATGTCGGCACACTCGTATCTTCGCCATCCCTGGGTCATCATCAGCAGGTCAAGATGGCTGTCGGTTTTCGCGTCGGCGTTTTCAAAGTAGTGGCAGGGATCTTCGATATAGCCTTTCAGTTCTGAGTTGAGCAAAATCTCGCTCCCTATTGTTGCCGCATTATTGGCGGGCAATAGCGCGTCGGTTGCCGAAAGCGAAACAATAGCTGAGTCAGCAATCGCATTGTCGGGCACGGATATGACAACGCTTCCGCTCCCGCCGTTGTTGATGGTGGCGGCAGACAAAGCCGTTGAAAGATTGCAGAGCAACAAGATTGCTATTGTAATACAGTTTTTCATGCTATGATCGATTTCATAGGGGTGAACCGCCATTACTCCGCACTGTGCCCCAATTGTTAGAAAACGATATTGCGGTAGAGCAAAAAGATGGCGTGATAGACAATGATCAGTGGAACAATCTCCACGCTGCAAAGATATAAAATAAAATATAATAGAGATGAAAAACCGTGATAAAAAATTCTGAACCCTTTGGAAAAGAACACTATGCGCGCCAGGATGTAGAGCACGATGCCCACCGGAACAAGATAGGGCGTGGTCGACGGATAGAAGAGCACGGCGAGAGCGGGGAGCACAAGGGTCCACCCCAGCAAAACCTGCGAGGCGTTGTAGCCGCGAATCCACAGTCGCGCGTCGTCCTTGTCGGCAAACACGTAGCCGATGAGACTGTAGGCGGCGAGCTGGCACAGGTAGTAGACAAGCCCCACCCCGATAAGGATCGCTATCGCCATCGGGGCGATCGAGTTTGAAATATCCATCCCGGCGGCGCGAAGGAGCGGCAGCAGGAGCAGCGCCTGGCACATGCACAGCTGTAGGATAAACACGCCCATGACGCGGGTTTCGTTGACGGTGCGTTCGTCGAATAGGTTCGATCGCTTGCGGCGGCTCACGAGGTCGCCGGTGAATGTCGAGAGGAAGCGCGGGCACTCCCTTAGGTTGAAGATCACGATGAGGATCATTGCCATTATGATGCACAGCACGATCGAATTGGACCCGAGCAGGTCGGGGCGCAATTCGGCGGGCATGCCTCGCGTGAAGGCTTCAAACGAGTCGCTGAAACCTTGAAGCTCTATTTCATTTGGAGCGTCGGCGGGATGGCAATGGGATGGTAGCCCGTGGATCATGGAATCAATATTTCTCCAGAATGGTTATGTCCTGATGTTCAAGAGCCAGCTTGAGAGCTTCGGCGGGGGTTGTTGCAACGCTCCACAGCCCTCTGCCCCGCATGAAATGCAGGTCGCAGGCGTGTTGCAGATGCCCAAGCAGCCCGTCATAGAACCCGTCGACATTGGCTATCACCACGCTGCCGTCATAAAGCCCGAGCTGTCGCCAGGTTATGATTTCAAACAGCTCGTCCATGGTGCCTACTCCTCCGGGCAGCGCGATCGCTCCTGCCGCCAAGCCGGCTATCGTCATTTTGCGCTCGTGCATGGTTTCGGTGACGACGCGCTTTGACAGGGCTTTGTGGTCCCAGCCCTTTTCGACCATGAAGCCCGGCAGGACTCCTATCACTTCCCCGCCGGCGGCAAGCGCTCCCTCGGTCGAGGCGCCCATGAGTCCGGCGCGACCACCGCCGTTGATGAGCGGCAAGCCGGCTTTGGCGATAAGCCCGCCAAGTTCGCGGGCGAAGTCGAAGTAGACTTGGTCGATTCCCGGCGCCGAGGCGCAGTAGACTGCTATTCCTTTCTTTTCCATTGACTGTTACTGTACTTCCATCAGCCGGGCGAGATACTTGCCGATGATGTCAAATTCAAGATTTACACGCGAGCCCTCTTTTATACGGCAGAAGTTGGTGTGCTCGAAAGTGTAGGGGATTATTGCCACGCGGAACGAATCGACTGTGGAGTCACACACCGTGAGGCTCACTCCGTTGACTGTCACCGAGCCCTTTTCAACGGTGACGTAGCCGCGTTTCGCCATCTCCTTGTCGACATTGTAGCGGAAGCGGAAATAAGTGCTGCCGTCAACTTCCTTCACTTCGTCACACAGGGCGGTGCAGTCGACATGCCCTTGAACGATGTGGCCGTCGAGCCGTCCGTTCATCACCATGCTGCGCTCCACGTTGACGATGTCGCCCTCCTTGAGATCGCCGAGGTTGCTGCGGTCAAGAGTCTCCTGAATCGCAGTCACCGTGTAGGTGTTGTCGCCGGGAAGCGCCACAACCGTCAGGCAAACGCCATTGTGGGAAACCGACTGGTCTATTTTCAATTCATCGACAAACGAGCATGTCAATGTGAGATGGACATTGCCGCCGTCCCTCTTCACGGCTACGACTTTTGCCGCCTCTTCAACTATTCCGGAAAACATAATTGTCAAATTTTTTATTTTAACTACAAAAATACGATAAAAAAACGATATTAGGAAAAAGCGTGGGGCTGAGGCGGGGCAAAGACGAGATTTAAGTATATTTAACAAATGGACGGCGGCAATATCGTGGTTCAAAGAGTAACTTTACAGCTAAAACAATAGCTAATGGCACAAGTAGGAGATATAGTGCGCTATCTTAACGCCGTGGGCGGAGGGCGCGTCACAAGAATTGNCGGCNACGTGGCTTATGNNGACGAGGACGGTTTTGAAACGCNGGTCCNGTTNAAGGAGTGTGTGGTGGTGACTCCCGNCGCCCCTGCATCGAAATCGTCGCCCAAGTACGTGGCTCCCAAGCCGGCAGCCGCTGCCTCGCAGCCCGCCCCGAAAGAGCAGCCCGCGCCTGTCGAGGAGTCGCCCGAAGGCGAGCTGCTCAATATCGTGCTCGCCTATGAGCCGGTCGAGATAAAACATCTCACCACGACCGAATATGACGCCTATCTCGTCAACGACTCCAACTATGCCCTTTATCTCACTTATCTCACCCGCGCCGACGGCGAGGGGTGGGTGACACGTTTTGCCGGAATGATCGAGCCGGGCTATCAGGAGCATCTTGAGCACGTGACGCGCGACATGGTGAGCCGCATCGACCGCATCGCCGTGCAATATGTGGCATTCAAGCCGCAAGGCGAGTTTAAGCTGAAATCGCCTGTGGCGGTAGAATATGCTGTCGATAACACGAAGTTTTTCAAGCTGCACTGTTTCCGTGGAAACGTCTATTTCGACACTCCCGTGCTTGCCTTTGACATTGTGAAAAATGACGTGCCCCAGCGTCCTGTTGTGATCGACAGCTCCCGCCTTGAGGAGGGGCTTAAGAAGAAAAAGGCTGCCGATGTAGCCGCTTCAGCCCATAGAGCGACGAAAGCGAAGACACAGCAGTGCCACCCAGACGTGATTGAGGTGGACCTCCATATCGACGAACTTATCGACACCACGGCGGGAATGTCCAATTCCGACATTCTTGCGGTGCAGTTGAGGGAATTTAACCGGGTGATGAATGAAAATGTGCGTCATCCCGGGCGTAAGATCGTGTTCATCCACGGCAAGGGAGAGGGCGTGTTGCGCAACGCGCTTCTGAAGGAGTTGAAACACAAGTTTAAAACGTGCGATGCCCAGGACGCTTCGTTTCGCGAATATGGGTTTGGCGCCACACAAGTGACTATAAGATGATTTTCTTTTTTTCAGGAACCGGAAATTCTCGATATTTGGCTCAGCAGCTTGGAAAAAGGCTGGGCGATGAGGTGCGTGAGATGACTTTCTTCAACCGTCCCTGGGGCGAAGTCGTGCAGGACTCGAGGGTGATATGGGTATTTCCCGTTCACTCGTGGGGGATGCCGAAATTTGTGCTCGATTTTATCAACGCCGTGAAAGTCGAGCCGGGCGCGAAGCATTTCATGGTGTGCAGTTGCGGCGATGACATCGGGCTCACCCACGTACAATGGCGCGCGCTGATGAAGTCGCGCGGATGGACCCCGGTCGCCGCTTATTCGGTGATCATGCCCAATACCTACGTGCTGCTCCCCGGCTTTAACGTCGACGCGCCCGAAGTGGCGGAGCGCAAACTTAAAGCGGCGGCATCGCGCATTCTTGATATTGCCACCCGCATTCATCTGAATTGGGAGGGCGACGATGTGAAGCCCGGATTCATGCCGTCGTTGAAGTCGCGTGTTTTCTATCCGTTCTTTGAAAAATTCATGCAGTCGTTAAAGTCGCGTGTTTTCCAATAAAAATATGAATTTTTTGTAAAAACAAAATTTTTTTTGAAAAAACACTTGACAAATGAAAAATAATGTTGTAT
>WFLX010088912.1_pt1 | contig 49871 bp, 38 predicted proteins | sample 4967041 | NCBI WGS metagenome assembly WFLX01 (sample SAMN12857096, study PRJNA449069) | gut metagenome | isolation source: stool from male and female vole | host: Microtus ochrogaster | place: USA:Florida | collected 2017
GTGACCTCCGTTTTCACTTCGTTTTTCCTCTCTTTTCAAGAATTACTCTTTGTTTTTAATTTTACTCAAAACTTCAACCCCGATTTCTATTCCGAAATCGGGGTTTTTCGACAGACTGAGTCCGGTAAAAAACCGGACTTTTTTTATTCAAATTTTATAACCCTGTACCCCTCATCTTCGATTACTTTTTTCATGACTTTATTTTCAACTTTATCACTTAACTCAACTATAGCTGTCCCCTTTTCATGACTTACTTCTGTCACTGATACACCGTCTATTGATTCAAGGGCTTTCCTTACATGAGATTCACAGTTACCACACATCATACCCTTTATTTTTATAGTACGTGTATTTTCTGCTGAAACGGTACTATTTTTGTTATTATGCTGTTTCAGATTTTTGTCACTGCGTGAATCGTGTATATTTACTAAATTAAGTCTTAGTGCATTTGTGACAACGCAGAAGCTTGAAAGGCTCATTGCNGCNGCTCCGAACATGNGATTTAACTGNCAANCGAAAAGTNTTATATATATACCTGCAGCAAGAGGNATTCCTATTACATTATAGATAAATGCNCAGAAAAGATTCTGATGTATATTTTTCAAAGTAGCACGGCTAAGTCTTATTGCTGCCGGTACGTCGCTCAGACGGCTTTTCATAAGAACAACGTCAGCGGAGTCAATAGCAACATCTGCACCTGCTCCGATAGCTATACCTGTATCAGCTCTTGTGAGTGCCGGAGCGTCGTTTATACCGTCGCCGACCATTGCAACTCTGCCCTTTTTCTTAAGATTACGGATAACGCTTTCTTTTCCGTCCGGAAGAACTCCTGCTATAACTTCGTCAACACCTGCCTGTTTACCGATAACTTTCGCCGTGCGTTCATTGTCTCCGGTAAGCATAACAACGTGAATACCCATATTCTGTAAATTTTTTACAGCTTTCGGACTGTCCTCTTTTATGGTGTCCGCAACTGCTATAATTCCAATAAGTTTACCGTCCTCCGCAAAGAACAATGGTGTTTTGCCATTCTCTGAAAGTTTTTCTGAAACTTCTTTCATATTCTCCGATATATCTGCAACAGTGCTTATAAAACTATAGTTACCGCCGGAAATCTTTACATCATTTCTGAATGCTTCAAGACCGTTTCCGGAGAGTGCATGAAATTCCGTAACTTCTTCGGCAGATATTTTTTCTTCTTCTGCCTTTGAAAGAATTGCTTTTGCAAGTGGGTGTTCACTTTTTCTTTCAAGAGCATATGCAAGTGACAAAAGATACTTTTCGTCTGTATTGTCTGCCGTAATAATATCCGTAACTTTTGGTTCACCTGATGTTATTGTTCCGGTTTTGTCAAGAGCAATGACATTTATCTTTCCTGTTTCTTCAAGAGAAACTGCCGTCTTGAATAATATACCATTCTTTGCACCTACTCCGTTACCGACCATAATAGCCACAGGTGTAGCAAGTCCCAAAGCACACGGACAGCTTATAACGAGTACGGAAATTGCCCTTGCAAGCGAATAACCGACCGTCTGACCGACTATAAGCCATATTATAAAAGTAATAAGTGCAATACCTATGACAGCAGGAACGAAAATCCCCGAAACTTTATCTGCCACTTTTGCGATAGGTGCTTTTGTTGCCGCCGCATCACTTACCATCTGTATTATCTGCGAAAGAGTAGTATCTTCACCGACCCTTGTCGCCTCACACTTTATAAATCCCGACTGATTCAAAGTAGCAGCAGAAACACTGTCCCCTGCCGTCTTGTCAACAGGAATGCTTTCACCAGTAAGTGCCGACTCGTTCACCGCACTTTCTCCCTCAATAATTATTCCATCAACAGCAATATTCTCACCCGGACGGATTACAAATATATCACCCTTTTTTACCTGCTCAACCGGTACGCTTTTTTCTTCACCGTTTTCAATTATTACGGCAGTTTTAGGAGCGAGTTTCATAAGACTTTTAAGTGCATCGGTAGTCTTTCCCTTTGAACGTGCTTCGAGCATTTTTCCTACAGTTATAAGTATCAGAATCATTCCCGCCGATTCAAAATAAAAATCGTGCATATAGTGCATTGTTTCAAGACCTTTAAGCTGTGCGTCTGTCATTGCGAGCAATGTCCACAAACTATATACAAATGATGTTCCCGAACCGAGTGCAACAAGAGTGTCCATATTAGGAGAACGACGGAACAGGCTTTTAAATCCACTTATAAAGAATTTCTGATTGATTACCATTATTATTCCTGCAAGCAACATCTGTATAATACCAATCATAATATAGTTGCCGTCCATGAATGCCGGCAGAGGAAATCCCCACATACTATAACCCATTGATATATACATCAGTACTATCAAAAATCCTATTGAGGAAATCAGCCTTTTTTTCAGTACAGGCGTTTCACGGTCTTTCAATGTATCTTCATTGTCGGTTGCCTGACTTTTTTCCGAACCTTTAAGAAAAATTCCATAACCCGAATCCTGTACAGCTTTAATTATATCACTGTCGGAAGCAGTTCCCTCAACTCCCATTGAATTAGTCAGCAGACTGACGGAGCATGAAGTCACTCCCTTAACGGCAGAAACGGCTTTTTCCACCCTCGCCGAACAGGCAGCACAGGTCATTCCTGTAACGCTATATTGTTTCATATATATCCTCCTTTCAAATTTGTATATATTATAACATGACCGGAGAAATATAATTGTATTTATTAACCTTGTCTAACGGAAAAATAAGTTAGTATTATCATACTTATAACCCTTTATTTGTAAACCGCTTTTATTGTGAGGTCACTTTCAGGAATAATACTTATTTCAGGAGATTTGAGTTCTTTCGCAATGCCCTCACCGCTGATTTCCCACTTCACAAACTTATAACCGGATTTTGCTTCCGCTTTTAAAGTAATGCTGTAATCGGAAAAATACTGTCCGCTCCATTTGTTTCCGGAAAAATCGGGAGTAATGGTATTTACAGTAACACTTCCCTGTTTAGCATTGTTCTTTACTGTGACATTTTTAAGAGAACCGCCAAGACCGAGAGCGTTTTTAAGACTGTCCGACGCATAGGTAAAACGGTTTCTGTAAAAATTTGCTATTACGTCGCACTCGCTGTCAAATCTGTTCATACCGTTCGGCTGAATAAATAAACTCGCATAAAATCTCTCACACGTATCAAGAATCTGCTGACGGTAAGTTTCCCTATAATATTCAACAACCTTGTCTGTTCTGTCGGGAGCAAAATTATAATTTGCCATATCCATAAAAGTAATACAGAATTTTTCCTTGAAATCGGGATTGCGGAGCAGTCTGTTAAAAGTAAGACTTATATAGTCGGTATATCCTCTCATTCTTCTGAAAACGTCAGACGTATAAAACGTATCGCTGTTATTATAAAGACCTGTGGAAAAATCCGTATCAAAGAGAAACATTCTCCATTTGCCGTCAGAATAGGGATTGGATTTGTCAACCTTGTCCGAACGCCATACGGCGAAATTATTCCATGGCCAGTCAGAATTACACCAGTAAATCTGCATACTGAAATATTCAATAAGACTGTCTATATCAACCTTATTGCAAAAATCCTTGTAATTTTNCTCATTTGTCATATCTNAATAAGCAGATNTTTTAATAAGGTCATTCCAATCTNTCAAATCCTCCTCTGTNCCNTNNTCAANNTCNTNATTTTTGATAATTGCAACGTTTTTCTTTTTTATGCCGTAATGATTTTTTACGTAACTGTCGCTTACCTTTTCTGTGAGGGTATAGAAACCCCAAAATTCGCCGTCAATAAATACAATACATTCGTTCATGGACTGCATGGTGAGATTTCTGTCACTTACAAGTTTCTGATTTATATTGTCTCTGAGATAAGAATAAGNNGTATCGTTTCCGNCGTTNCTGAGTACGACCGTATCAGACTTGTCTATCACCTTTCCGGTGAGACTGTTAACAGCAGTTNCGTTAAAGNAATCATATTCAAGCTTTGAATTTCCNTATNCGNCACGGGCGTATATATTGAAACTTTTCTGCGGTGTTGACCGTGAAGTTGCACCCTTTATACGTATACCGACATTCTGTGAAAGAACTTTTTTCCCCTTGTCAAACACCTCAAAAACAGCTTCACGCTCCCAGTCCCTGCCTTTCTGTGTATAGTTTGCCTGCTTGTTCCACGCCTCTATACTGTTTGAATTATATATATCATATATTCGTCCTGTTACGTATATACCGGTGTTGTAGTCAAAAAGATTCACAGGGTCAGTCACAAGTGAAACAACTTTCATTTCCTTATAATAAGATGAGTTTGTTTTTCCGAGAAAATAAACGGCTGTAACCGGTTTGCCCAGTCTGCCGTCAGAATCACAGACAGACGCCCGTATAACAAAAGCCTTGTCCACATTTTTTCTTGGAGCAGCCGCACCGTAAGAACTTATATCAGTCCTTGCACTCCAGACGTTCGGAGAATCAGACTTGTCATGTACCCTTATCCGTGCATTGTATTTTGCAGAATCTGTTGTGGGTTCACTTCCGTCAAGAGTGTAATAGACGGTTGAACCCTCCGGAGCGTTAATCGAAAGCATAAAATCCTTGTCGTAGAATCCGCTTTCGTGAGAAAAGGACGGCTGTCCGACTTCAACAGTTTCGCCCGGAGAAATATTGCTTTTATTCGGGGTGCAGTCGAGAACAAAGAAATCTCCGCTTCCGTCGGGATACTGTCCGTATGAAGTACCGGAATCAATGCGACCGAAAGTAACTCTGTTCATTTCTTTTCCGAATCTGTTTGTAAGCACAAGTATATTTTCTTCTTTTGAAAAATCCAGATGTGCAACGGACATATTCTGATGTTCTGCCATGTCACAGAAAATCACCATTCTGCTTTCCGGTGGTAAAATTGTTCCGGCGGCAAGACTGTATTTATACGGGTCTGACGGGTCGTCTGAAAAACCCCACCCGCTTATGTCGGCAGAAGCTATTGAAGAAGAATTGTATATTTCCACCCACGCACAGAGACTACCGTCCGGTGCTTTGAAAAAAGTATTTCCGCAACATATCTCGTTTATATTTACTCCTATAACTGCCGAATATGCGGTTTCCGGAAAAAGTCCTACAACCGACAAAAGAACAAAGGCTATCACTATTCCGGAAAATATTTTTAATATAAAACATTTATTTATGTAAATCACTCCTTTAAATAAGACAATATGCCTATTATACCATAATGAGGAATTTTTGTAAAGAACACTGCACAATAATATGTATGTCAAATTATTACCAGAAAAATTGTTGAATTTTCACAAAAATTCAGCAAGTTTGGTGGACAGGGTTGAAATTTCAATCAAAGTATGATATAATATAATGAAAATCTGTAAAGGATTCTGCTGAAAGCGGTAAGGAGGAATGAAAGTGGACGAAAGCAGGTTAAAAAAACTTGACAGTATGTTTGAAACCTTTTCTATTATTGCAGAGGGAAATTATGTCTATCTTTGTGATATGAAATGCGATTATTCACGGTGGTCAAAAAGTGCGGTGGATTATTTTAATTTGCCTGACCAGTATATGTCAAATGCAGGCACTATATGGGAAGAACATATTCACCCTGATGACCGTGAAAGTTACCGTGCAAGTATAAGCAGGATTTTTTCGGGACAGGACAAGGGGCATAATATGCAGTACCGTGCAAAGTCTGCTGACGGCAATTATGTTGTGTGTACTTGCAGGGGTGCAGTGATAAGAGACGAAAACGATGAACCGGAATATTTCGCCGGTGCTATAAAAAATCACGGTTCACTTAGTTACATAGATACAATAACGGGACTTAGAAGTCTCTACGGGTTCTTTGACGACCTTAAAACGCTTCTATGGAAAAAAACAAAAACTACTGCCGTAATAATAGGAATTACAGGATTTTCAATTATAAATGACGTTTATGGCTACAAGTTCGGAAACAAGGTTCTGAGAAAACTTGCCAATACTATACAGAACGTTTTCGGAAACGTCGGCGCAGTTTATCGCATGGACGGAACTAAATTCGCCATACTCAGCCGTAATGTGAGCAAAGGCGAAATTTCAGCTCTTTATGGTATTTTACAGGAACAGGTTTCGCACACGTTTTTTATAGAAGAAGAAAGAATCAGTCTGTCCCTCAATGCAGGACTTATGTCAATCGACGATTTCAATATTGCCAGCGAAACAGTATATTCATGTCTCAAATATGCCTATGATGAGTCAAAAAACAGACGGCTCGGTGATATGGTAATATTTGAAAATATCATGAACAGTGACAATAAGAAATTCATTGAAAAACTGAATGTCATACGCAACAGTGTCATTGAGGACTGCAAAGGATTTTATCTGTGCTATCAGCCTATCATGTACGCAGATACCGAAAAACTCAAGGGTATGGAAGCTCTTATCCGTTGGAAAGATGACAAATACGGAACAGTTCCGCCGGTTCAGTTCGTTCCGGTGCTTGAACAGGACGTTTTATTTCCTGAACTCGGAAAATGGATTCTGCATAAGGCAATGACAGACGGAAAACTTTTCCTTGAAAAATATCCCGATTTTATAATGAATGTAAATATCTCATATGCACAGCTTGAAAGAAGTGATTTTGTTTCGGACGTTTTCAATATTATTAAAGAAACAGGATTTCCTGCTGAAAACCTCTGTCTTGAAATAACAGAAAGATGCCGTCTGATTGATATTGACATTTTAAACAATATGTTCAGAATTTTCAGGGAACATGGCATAAAAATCGCTCTCGACGATTTCGGTACAGGTTTCTCCTCACTTAGCGTTCTCCGTACACTCCCTATTGATACAGTTAAAATCGACAGGGAATTTGTCAAGGATATAGAAAAAAGTCTTTCCGACCAGAAAACAATAAAATTTATTTCCTCACTGGCAGACACCTTTTCAGCAGAGGTGTGCGTAGAAGGTGTGGAAACCGCACAGATACGTGATTTTCTGCGTGATTACGGTATAAAAAGTTTTCAGGGATATTACTATTCCAGACCCATTCCAATAGAAGAATTTATCAAAAAAGAATTTTAACTACAGTCTGCCGGAAGTTTTTCCGGCAGGCTTTCTTAATGTAGCATATTTACATAAAGTTAATAATTTATTCATAAAATTATGATATAATAAATTATAAAATTTTCAGGGAGGGTTTATAATATGACACGTAACGAAAAAAGAGCGTACAGCCTTATGAAAATACGCAGAATGAAACTGTCAATGATTATCGGCTATGCTGTAATCGTGGCTGCGGCTATCGCAGGAATTACGATTTTTGCTGTAAACACGAATGAGAAAGTTCTGAAAAACAAAGTAAGTTCCATGACTTCATCTCTTAATGTCCANCTTGANCTTAATCTGAACAGTTATCTTTCACGTATGGAAAANACGGCTANCCTTGCTTTTGCAATCGACGNNNCTTATACATACGATGCCGGTGACAAGCCTAAAGACGAATATGAGGCTATCAATACGGAAAAAGTCATTGAACAGGAACTTTCACGTATCTGCCTTATGGAAAATTTTGTTGACTACGGTATAGTTTACCGCAACAACTCAACTATAGGCAATATTTCAAAGGGTACAAAAAGCCTTTTCGGAGATACGATGTTTGACGATTTTGAAAGCATGATTTCAAGAAATCGTACCCATGACGGCTGGTATACGGGTTACAATGACGACTATGAACGAATTTATTATGTAAAGAAAATCCATGACAACGCACTGATTGTGATTTCACTCTATACTTCCGAACTCAAAAACGTTTTTGATAACCCCGAAACTCTCAATGATATGACAATTCGTCTGACGGACAGTCAGTACAGAATTATCTACTCATCAGCCAACAACGAATCGGGAAACAGTCTCCCGTATGAAATAAATCAGCAGATAGAGGGCAAGGACGTTTCTGCAATTTTTGACAAACAATACTTGACAACAGTCAATTCGTCAGATGTCGGCTGGTACGTTATATGCTCAATTCCGACAGACATAATCATGAGAGAACAGACCAGAATGCAGTTATATATTTATCTTGCGGCTGCGGCTGCCGCTATAATTGCCATTATCATAGGAATTTTCTTCACTTCAAGACTTGCCGACCCTGCAAGAGTGGTAGCTGCAAACCTCAAGGACGGTGTGCGTGATGACGAATTCAACACAGTACTTGCAAAAAGTGCTTTCATGGAAAAGGCAGACACAGTTATTTCAGAAAAGAAAGATATCGATTCTTATGCCATGATACTGATTGATATGGACAATTACAGAGAAATGATATATAGTTTCGGTCGTAGTTATGCAGAAGGAACTTTGAGCAGACTGGTCAATGAAATTCAAAGACTTTTCCCGAAATCCGAGTGTACAGGCAGAATAAGTACAGACCTTTTTGCAGTGCTTATTCAGATAAACGAAAAGGACAAAATGTTAGGCAGAAAGGAACTGTCAAGAAAATGTGCTGAAATCTGTACACAGTTCCGCAGTTCTGCAACAACCGAAAAAGGCGTTTTCCCGATAACCGTAAGCATAGGAACAGCCGTATCTTCCGAAACCGAAAAAACTGCGGAACAGATATTCGACTGTGCAAATATTGCTCTCTATACTGCAAAGAAAAGTGGTAAAGACGGTTTTGTTATCTATGATTAAAAGGAAACGGAGGTCATGAAATGAAAGTTTTCAGAAGAATAATTGCATCAGCCGGAAGTATTGCAGTTCTTGCATTATCGTCATGCAGTCAGCAACCTGTTGTCACACAGCAGAACCGGCAGGTTCAGATAAACTTTTCATGGTGGGGAACTGACGCAAGAAACAAGTATACAATAGCGGCAATAGAACTTTTTGAGGAAAAATATCCTGATATCAAGGTAAATTGCAGTTATTCGGAGTGGTCGGGATACGAGGAAAGAAGCAAGATACAGATGCGTTCCGATACGGAAGCGGACGTTATGCAGATTAATTTCAGCTGGCTTTCACAGTACTCGGAGGACGGTCTCGGCTATTACGACATAAACGAACTTACAAACAACTTTGAAATTTCAAATTTTTCAGACGACGTTCTTTCCTACGGAATTAAAAATGACCGTCTCAATGCTGTACCGATTGCAATGAACGCCGAAACGGTCTATATAAATCAGGACATTTATGACAGNTATAATCTTGATACGCNGAAAACATGGGACGACCTTTTCAAAGCCGNAGAGGTCATGAAAGCTGACGGAATTTATCNNATNAGTGGAGCTTCAAAGTCGATATGGCTATACCTTACNGCACACACGGAACAGGTCTGCGGAAAGAAAATTCTGAATGAAAAAGGTGAACTTAATTTCAAAGCGGAAGATTTTCAGAATATGATTGAATTTTACAAGGAACTTGTTGACAAGAGTGTCATTCCACAGCTGGAATACTACGACAACAAGGAAATAGCCAAGGAAACATATGCCGGTTCGATAGCATGGGTAAGCGATGCGTCCAACTATTTCGGTGCTATGATTGAGGACGGAAAAAATATAATCGCAGCAGACTACACTACAATTTACGGTGAAAACGTCGGTGAAGGCTGGTACGCAAAACCTGCCACAATGTACGCAGTAAGCAGGAATACCGAACACCCCAAAGAAGCCGCACTCCTGCTTGACTTCCTTATGAACAGTCCCGAAATGGCTGAACTTCAGGGAATTGAAAAGGGCATACCGCTAAGTCAGAACGCCAAAAAGACAATTGAAAAAAATTATATGCTCTATGGTATACAGTATGAAGCGTCACAGAAAATGGACAGCTGTCAGCTTGCGGAACTCGCTCCCGTCATGGAAAACAATGACCTGATAAGCGACTTCTTTTCAGCGTGCAATGATGTTCTGTATGACAAAGCATCTCCGGAAGATTCCGCAAAAGATTTCTATAACAAAATAAAAAAAGAATATTTTTAAAAAATAATCCCCTGCATTATAATTTGCAGGGGTTATTTTGTGACGTATAACAAACATTTGCAGAAAATGCTACTGTAATTAACATAAATGTTGCTTTTAGTTGGTTGACATAACATTCTTTAAATAGTATAATTGAAACGAGGTGAAAAATATGGGAATACAGTTCAGCAAACTTAAAATATATCGCAAACAGTATGGTTTCACACAAGAAGATATAGCCGGAAAACTCGGTGTATCACGTCAGGCGGTTGCGAAGTGGGAAAGAGGCGAATCACTCCCCGACATAGAAAGCTGTATAAAGCTTGCCGACCTTTACGAAATAACGGTTGACATTCTTGTCCGTGACATAGGAAAAGAAGAACATTCAAAAGACGGAAAGCACGTTTTCGGAATATGCAAAATCAACGACAAGGGACAGATTACACTTCCGGCAGAGTGTCGGAAAGTTTTCAATATAAATGCAGGTGACGCTATAATAGTTCTCGGTGACGAGGAAAAAGGAATTGCCCTGATAAACGCAGGAAGTATCAAAGACAAAATTTAGGAGTTTTTTATGAATATAATCGAAACAAAGAATCTGACAAAAAAATACGGCGACAAAACAGCCGTTGACTCGCTCAGTATCTCGGTGAAAAAAGGTGAACTTTTCGCACTTCTCGGCGTGAACGGTGCAGGAAAAACAACAACTATCCGTATGCTTTCATGTTTATCGTCGGCGACTTCCGGAGAGGCTTTTATAAACGGTCACAGCTGTACTGGTGAAAGCAGTGCGGTCAAGTCGGTCATAGGAATTTCACCGCAGAATACGTCTGTTGCAGAAAATCTCACAGTCAGGGAAAACCTTGAATTTATCGCACAGATTTACGGCTTTGACAACGCAAAGACAAAATCAAGAGCAGACGAAATGATTAGACTTTTCAATATGCAAGAAACGGAAAACGCAAAAGCAAAAACACTTTCTGGTGGTTGGCAGAGAAAGCTTTCAATCGCTATGGCACTAATTTCAGAACCGAAAGTGTTGTTTCTTGATGAGCCGACTTTGGGACTTGATGTACTCGCACGCCGTGAATTATGGAAAGCAATAGAATCCCTCAAAGGCGAAATAACCATAATTCTCACCACTCACTATATGGAAGAAGCAGAAGCCTTGTCCGACAGAATAGCAATAATGATAGACGGAAAAATTTCCGCACTCGGAACACTTGCCGAACTTGAAGAAATATCAGGACAAAAAGGTCTTGAAAACGTGTTTGTGGAAATTGCGGAAAGGAGCAGAAAATGAACAGGATAAAAGCTTTTGCATCAAGAAATATGAAAGAGATTCTCCGTGAACCTCTCAGTTATATATTCTGTCTGGGATTTCCTCTTGTGATGCTGATTATCATGACCTGCGTAAACAGCAGTATTCCGAAAGAATCCGGAATGACAATATTCAGAATTGACAATCTTTATGGTGGAATATCGGTATTCGGACATACTTTTATAATGCTGTTCACCGCTATCACAGTAGCAAAAGACCGTGCAGGAGCGTTTCTTGTGAGAATGTACGCCACACCCATGACACCAGCTGACTTTATCACGGGATATACCTTACCGATGACCGTACTTGCAGTAATACAGAACATAATAACAGCAATTTTCTCTCTGATAATATCGCTTATTACCGGAACGGAAATAAATATCTGTGGTATGCTGATATCGTTCGCTGTACTTATACCGTCGGCAATTATGTTCATAGGATTCGGAATTTTATTCGGTTCACTGTTCAGCGACAAGTCTGCTCCGGCAATGAGTTCAATAATAATATCACTCAGTTCTTTTCTCGGCGGAATATGGTTTGACGCAACAACAGCAGGTGGTGTAATGCTTAAAATCTGTAAATGTCTGCCGTTCTTCTACTGTACAAAATCTGCACGTTCTGCAACCGCCATGACTTTCGGAAAAGACGAGTTTATAATACCTGTTATTGTAGTAACAATCTGTGCAGTACTTGTCACATTACTCGCTTCTTACTCTTTCAGTGCAAAAATGAAAGCTGATTTGTCATAATAACCAATAATATCCCTTCTTTGCGGAGGGATATTTGTATGCCGTCAATTGATTTTTTCTGTCGGAAATGATATACTTATATAGAAAAAAATATTTATTGAGGTGTACACAATGAGTCAGTTCAGAAAACAGCACATGACTATATCATGGCACGAGATAATTGAAAGCGAGGACAACACCCCCGCAATAAACGCATCACTTAAAGAAAAAGCCACGCTTGTCGGACGTGTGGGACTTATGATGCTTTCAGTCGGTACAGGTGCATGGCGTGTGCGTGCGTCCATGAATAAAGTATCAAGGGCTTTGGGAATTACCTGCACCGCCGATATAGGTCTTTTAGCAATAGCGTATACCTGTATTGAAAACGGTGAAACCTACACAAACGCAATTTCAATCAACACCACAGGAGTAAACACCGACCGTCTGAACTGTCTTGAAGAATTTGCCGACGGTTTTCAGCAGAGAGCCGGAAAATATTCCGTTGAACAGTTCCACAGAATACTTGACAAGTTTCAGGAAATGCCCGCCAACTATAAGGCGTGGAATCTCGGTCTTGCTTCTGCAATAGCGTGCTGTGCGTTCACGTTTCTGCTGGGTGGCGGAGCGGTAGAAATGATATGTGCGTTTTTCGGTGCAGGAATCGGAAACTTTATCCGTAAGAAACTTCTTGAAAATCATATAACACTTCTTGCAAACGTCACTGTCGGAGTTGCGTCGGCGTGCTGTGTATACGTCCTGTTACTGAAACTCGCCGAAATACTCTTTAATGTTTCAAGTGTACATCAGGCAGGTTACATATGTTCAATGCTTTTTGTAATACCGGGATTTNCGCTTATTACCGGTGGAATTGACCTCGCAAAACTTGACCTGCGTTCCGGACTTGAACGTATAACATACGCACTGTTAATAATTATTATGGCAACTNTTACCGGTTGGATAACAGCAACAATATTTAGTTTCTNTCCGTCCGNNTTTCGTGAAACTGAAATCAATCCCGTTCTCATGCTTGTTCTGCGACTTATAACANGCTTCTGCGGTGTATACGGATTTNNACTTATGTTCAACAGTCCGAGAAAAATGGCGTTCACTGCCGGAATAATCGGAATGATTGTAAATANCCTTCGTCTCGAACTGATAGATTTNACATCANTACNGGTAAGTGNGGCGGCATTTGTAGGGACATTATNTGCANGGNTTCTTGCATCTGCCATAAAGAAAAAAATAGGTTTTCCGAGAATTACGCTTACTGTGCCATCAATAGTAATAATGGTTCCGGGAATGTTCATGTACAAGGGAATATACTACATAGCACTTAATGACGTTCAGACCGGTGCTTTGTGGCTTACAAAAGCACTTCTGATAGTTGTGGCACTTCCTCTCGGACTTATTTTCGCACGAATCCTCACAGACAAGAATTTCAGAAAAAGCAGCTGATAAAATTAATATAAATCCCCCCGAACCGTATAAAAACAGTTCAGGGGGAATTTTTTTATAAAACTTTCTTTTGTTTATTTATCTGTAAAGCGGATTCGTTCAGAACTTAAATTCATAATAACGTGTTGATTCTTCCTGTTTTGCTTTTTCGGATTCAACCCGTTGCTTTAAATTTTCTTCCTGTTGTACTAATTCAGATATCTTTCATCTTCCGTCTTTATTATGGCTCTTTCAGCTTCTATTCGTTTCTTTTCATTCTCTGCCTGTTCTTCTTGTATTTTTTCTCTTTCGGCTTCAAACTGTTCTTTTGCTTTCTGTAAGTCTCTTTCTTGTTCAAGAGACTTTTCTTCTTCCACATACAAAATCTGATGATAGTTTTCGTCACCCATGGTTATTGCTCCTGTAAGTCCTGTGCGACCGGAAGTAACAACTACAGACACGTCTGAATAACTTGAGAACATTATTCCTGACTGTGAAAAATACATTTTCAGCGTTTTCAGAATTTCCGTATCATACGGCACTGCAACAATACTTATATCACTTTCAGAAAAACTATGCAGACCAAGAGAATAGTAATCTATACCTGTGATGTCGCTTTCTTCAACATCTGTAATATTTTCCAGTGTTATATATGTGTATGCAATACTGTTTTCGTCAGATGTCTCGCCATTGAACAAAGGTGTTCTTACAAACAGCGACTTGTTTTCTTCGGGCATAGCCGTAAAGCCGTCAAAGCATACTGAATTTTTCCATACTCCTTCTACGTCAGTGTCGGAAGAATTTTTTATGTCATAGTAATATTTTTCCGGTGATTCATTAATTCTGTCACCATAATAAAGAACCTGCGAAACCATTTTTTGTGCGCCGTCGTCAGACTTAAAAATGCTCTTATACTCAAAAGACGCTAACGAAACTTTATTTTCATTTTTGTCCATGATGTAGGATTCAGCAGTAATGGCAGGTGTAAAATTGACTTTTACAGCCTCATTCAAAACCCAGTCAGACGCATTTACCTCAGCCGAACCAATACTTTCAAAGTCCTCGTCTGTAAACTTTGCCTTTGAATCGGCAACAGCTATAAAATTTGACTGATTGTATTCGTCCATATATTCAACCGCATAAATCTGATTGGTAGGAACATCGTTATAAGTTCTTACGAAAATTCTGACATTCACATTGTCTTTTCCGCAGTCCTCGAACGGACAGGCATAAAGAGGAGTTACAAGCTTATCATATTTAATATAATCGTCAAGAGGTATATCATAAACTCTGTAACTGTTTTTTGCTGTTTCGCTGTTTATTTCGTCGATAATCCTGTTATACGTTTTTTTGGAGTTTCTACTGAAATTGGCTATCATGTTATTAAAAAAGGTACTTTTCGGAATAACAGCCACACACAGCACACAGGCAATAACCCCAGCCGTCCATTTCAGAAACGGCAGTTTTTTACTTTTTCCGGTAATATTTTCAAGGTCACAGACGACGAATCCGCTTTCGGAAAAATCCGGATTTTTTTCAGGAAAAGCTTTTGCGGAAATCCTTTCAAAACAATCTACAGATGAGGAAAGTTCGTTCATTTTGTCTTTAAGTAACTTTTCAAATTCCTGATTTCCGTTCAAATCATTATTTTTCACTTGTCAGCACCTGCCTTTTCCTGTAAGATAGCAATAGCTTTTTTGTACCTTGATTTTACCGTAGTTTCTGGACATTTCATAATTTTAGCAATTTCCTTGAATGTGAGTTCCGAACAGCATCTTAGTACAACAATCTGACGTTGTTTGTCGTTAAGCTGTTCAAGAAGCTGATTTATATAAATACTGTTTTCAACAGTCTTGTCGGCTTCGCCGTAGCTCCGGATATAAATATCAGAACTCCCCTTTTCTCTTTTATATTTCCGGCGAAGTTCAAGTGCAACGTTGCGAGCAATTGTAAGAATAAAACCCTTGCCGTCTCCTTTTCTTGCAGAAAAACGCTTAGTCTGAGTAAGCCTTATAAAAGTTTCGGTAACACAATCTTCAGCAAGATGATAATCTGACGTTATTCCGAAAGCAACCGCAAAAACGCTGTCCTTAAACATATTATAAAGTTTCTCCAGTTTTTCCTTTGACTCAGAACAGCCTGCAATAAGTTCATTGATATTTTCGGTGCATATTTCAAACTCCGTCTGACTATTCTGTTCGCAGGGATTAAATAATGCTGAAATTTTACCGTCACCTCCGGCATAAAGTTTAGAATCGGCAGTCAAAATCTGTCACTCCTTTCGATAACAAGGGTTGATGAAAAGCTTTTCATATATAAGTGATTTTAGAGGGCAAAAAAGACGAATTTTTTCAAAAAAATTTTCAGATTTTTTTAAAAACACATTTTTTGCCTGTTCTGCGTTGTTTTCCGAACTCAACAGACTTAAAAAATAATATCGCATATAAAAAAAGTGTTAACCACGGTTAACATCTAAATTCTGCGTTATACCGTTCTGACATCTATTATAACATACTTTCAGAAAAAAATAAAGAAAAATTTTGCCGAAACTATTGACAAAAGAGTATAAATATGATATATTAAACATATGAACAAGTATTCATATCACGAAAGGACTGATTTTCATGAAAAAAACCTATATAGTAAATAACCTTGACTGCGCCCACTGCGGTGCTAAAATTGAATCACTCATTGCCGATATGCAGGGAATCGAGTCGGCTGTACTTAATTTCCCTCTTAAAAAACTTTCAGTTACGGGAAACATCAATGACGATACTCTTGAACTCATGAACACACTTGCACAGGCGGTTGAAGCAGAAGTAGAAATAGTACCATTTGAAGAAAAAGAAACAGTTTCCGAAAGTGCTGAAAAAGAAGAAAGTCCGCTCCGTGAAATAATACCGCTTGCTGTGGGAATACTGCTTTTTGTTTCGGCAATTCTTACGGAAAAGTTCACCGGAATAAAAATACTTCCTCTTATACTGTTTATTTCGGCTTACTTAATACTCGGATTCAACATAATAAAGTCTGCCATAAAAAATATAGGTTTAAAAAATTTCTTTGACGAAAATTTCCTGATGACAATCGCAACAATCGGAGCGTTTGTACTCGGTGAATACTCCGAAGCGGTCGGTGTAGTGCTGTTTTTCCGCATAGGAGAACTGTTTGAGGACTATGCCGTTTCGCAGAGCAGAAAAGCGATAACAGCTATTGCAGGTCTTAAAACCGACTATGCAGATGTACTTGTAAACGGCGAATATGTCCGTACACCCTCCGAAAACATCAAAGTCGGAGATATCGTGCGTATCAAAGCCGGAGAACGCATAGCAGTTGACGGGACAGTTGAATCAGGTAATTCAAGAATAGACACATCAGCAGTAAACGGCGAACCTGTTCCGCTGACCGTCCGCAAGGGTGACACAGTAATGTCGGGCTGTATAAACCTTTTGGAAAGCTTTACACTCCGTGCCTCCGCTTCTGCTGACGAATCAATGATTTCAAAAATTGCAAAGGCAGTTGAGGACGCTTCCGCATCAAAACCGCAGATAGACCGTTTTATAACACGTTTTTCAAAAGTATACACACCTATAGTAATCGCTGTGGCAGTCCTCACGGCAATAGTTCCGTCACTTATAACAGGCGACTGGAGCAAGTGGATATATTCCGCACTCACATTTTTAGTAATAAGCTGTCCGTGTGCATTGGTTCTTAGCGTACCGCTTGCGTACTTTTCGGGAATCGGTGTCGCCTCAAAACTCGGTATACTGTTCAAAGGCGGTTCAGCGATAGAAAACCTCGCCAAAGTAAAAAACATAGCTTTCGACAAAACAGGCACGCTTACAAACGGCAGTTTCACTGTTACAGATATCAGACCATACGGCAATATAACACCGGAAAATCTTATAAAAATATGTGCATCATGCGAACAGTCGTCAACACACCCTGTCGCTGAAAGTATAGTAAATTACTGTAACGAAAACGCTGTAAAACTTGTAAATCCCGAAAAAACCGTTGAACTTGCAGGACGTGGAATATCAGCATCATTAAACGGCAGTGAAATTCTTTGCGGAAATGAAAGACTTATGAGTGAAAACAATATAGCAGTTCCCGAAGATGACGGAAAAATTACGGGGAGTGTCGTTTATATTGCGGTTGACGGAAAAATTGCCGGCAGGATAACAGTTTCAGACACCGTTAAAAAGACTTCCGCAGAGGCAGTTTCCGCACTGAAATCAATGGGAATCCGCACGGCTATGCTTACGGGTGACAAGTCTGAAAATGCCGAGTCTGTTGCCGAATCACTGGGAATTGACTATGTAAAAGGCAGTCTGCTCCCCGACGGAAAACTTTCCGAAATACAGAAAATGCGTAACGAATACGGCTCGGTTATGTTTATAGGCGACGGCATAAACGACGGTCCTGTGCTTGCCGGTGCAGACATAGGCGGTGCTATGCAGAATGGTTCAGACCTCGCACTTGAAGCGGCAGACGCTGTTTTCATGAATTCCGAAACCGAATCAGTTGTAAAAGCCAAGAAAATTGCTGACAGAACACTTGCCGTATCGTATCAGAATATTATTTTTGCACTTGTGATAAAAGCCGTTGTACTCGTTCTGGGACTTGTCGGTCACCCTAATATGTGGCTTGCGGTCTTTGCCGACTCCGGTACGGCTATGCTACTTATACTCAACTCAATAAAAATACTGAATACAAAAAAATACAGATAAAATATACGGGTAGTCATAAAGACTGCCCGTTTTCAATATATTATATAAAAAACACTTTACAAAATAAATTATTTGTGATATACTTTTTATATCAAGCATATATAAAGGAGATAACATGAAAAAATTTTTACCTGCAATTATTGCACTGTGCCTGACTGCCGGCTGTTCAAAAGAGGTGCAGTCACTTCCGGCAAACATCATAATGCCCGACGTTCCGGAAACAACTTCTGCGACAACAGTCCACGAAAAAGAAAGTAATACCAAAACTGTATCTTCGTCCGACGTAAAAGCAAACATAAAACCGCCCGACGACCTTATTTTGAATACCCGTGAAAATGTTGAAGTGTATGAAAAAATAACGTTCGCCGATTTGGTTACAGAAACTAACGTTGAAATCCTGAATGGCGACAAGATTGTTGACACCAGTAAAATNGGAGAATCTGAAATTTACATAAACNGTNTNTGCGACAAAGGCNAATTTCAGCAGAAANTCAGTTACACCGTTTCCGACACGACCGCTCCCGTCCTGCTCAATATGGGAGTTTCGCCCTACGTGAAAAAGGGTGAACCGTTTGACCTGAAAAAAATAGTGGGATATGCCGACAATTATGACGCTCACCCCACTCTTTCATACGACGGTACAGTTGACACCGACACCATAGGAAATTATCCCATAACTGCACACGTAACCGACAATTCCGGAAACGAAACGTCATGGGAACTTACTGTTGTTGTACTCAGTGAAACTCCCTCCCCTGCTTCTAACGGTGACGACAACGGCGGAACACAGTTCACGGACTTTATAAAAACATATGAGGGCGATAACAGAAAATTTGGTATAGACGTTTCAGCGTGGCAGAGTGATATTGACTTCAATGCCGTAAAGGACGCAGGCTGTGATTTTGTAATAATCCGAATGGGTTACTTCTACGACGAAATAAAAATGGACGACTGGTATCTTTCCAATATCAAAAAAGCTCGTGACGCTGGTCTTAAAGTAGGAGTTTATTTCTATACCACGCTAAACTCTGCCGACAGTGTAAAGGAACTTGCTGGATACATTGCAGAACAGCTTGACGGACAGGAACTTGATTTCCCCGTTGCGTTCGACTGGGAAGAATTTACTACATTTCAGGAGTACGGACTAAGTATACACGACCTCAATGAGCTTTTTAATCTGTTCTGTGCAGAAATGGAAAACTACGGTTATTCTGCAATGCTTTACAGCAGTAAGAATTTTCTTAATAACTTCTGGATAAATGACTATAAACGTCCCGTATGGCTTGCACACTTTGTGGACGATACCGACTATACAGGTGACTATTTCATGTGGCAGGCAAGTTCTACCGGACGAATCGACGGTATTGACGGCTATGTTGATATGAATATCCTTTACACCGACAAAATTTCATCATAAAAGAATAACTGCTGTATGTCTGATACAGCAGTTTTTTTACAGGGAGTTAATTTCATGAAACTATTGATTAACAATATTGAAAGTATCAAACATTTGTCAGGATTTGCAGAAATTCATGAATATAGCGATAAACATATTAACAGGCTTTACAATAATTACATATTCCTTTATGAATATCATAATACTATTTTAAGCTTAAATGATATAAGTCAGAAATGTATTCTTTACAGTGAATATTACTGGGGAGCTATGTTTATTAATGCTTACCGGAAAAAATATGACAAAGACTCTGGATTGGAACAATTTCATTTTAAGCTTATAGAACGGATAGAGCATACTCTTGGCAACGTTGATATCATACTTCTGGAAAAAATTGAATTAGCAGTATCCAGCAATCATTTTCCGTGACTGAATTTCACCGATAATAGCCTTCTGGTGTTTTATTGTAAATTAAGTTTTTTAATAAAAAATTATAATTTCCGGCGGTATTTTGTAGGAGTTACACCAACAATTTTCTTGAACTGACGCATAAAATGCTCCTCATTGTCATAACCGCACATAGCTGATACCTGTGAAACCGTGCAGGAAGTTTCACTAAGAATCTCCTTAGCCTTTTCAATTTTTCCGCTGATAACGTCCGAAATACATGAAACTCCAAATATTTCACGGTAAATATGCTGAAAATAAGACCTTGACATATTAACGTCTGCCGCCATAGTATCAACGTTCCACTTCATCTGCGGATTCCTGTAAACTTTTTCCCTGAGTTCAATAAGAGCGGTATAATGTGGGTCAACAGTCTGCTGTGAACTGTCACGCCTGCCCGAAACATCGCTTATTTTAAGGAGCAGAGTTTTCATAAGAGCGTCAATAATTTTACTGCGTCTTGAACTAAGCGAATAGTATTCAGAAGCAATATTCCTTATAAGACTGCTAATAAATTCCGAATCCGAAAACTGTACGGGACGATTGAACGGCAGTTCAAAAGCGTCAAAAAACTCGCTGTCACCGTCCTTGTCGAAACATATCCAATCACATATAAAAAAACCGCCGTCCGCACGGTATTTCTGTGGCGTGGTATCGTCATACAGCATAAAAGTGCAAGGCGGTGTATGAAAATCCGTACCGACGTGAAAGACCGCACTGCTTTTTACAAGAATCAGCATAAAAATATTTTTTTCGGGTTTACGGCACACGCTGTAATCACTGCCGTAAACCGAATTAAATCCTATACACCGTATATTCACAAAAAATCACTTCCCGTCGGCAATAAAACGCCATTCTATATTTTTCCAGTAATCTCCGGCATAGTCAATTCCTACCCGTGAAGCAGTTTTTATTTCAGGTCTGAAACCGTCGTCCTCAAGCCATATATCAGGATTTCCGCATATTTTCCGGTTGTTGAAACTACCATCAATTTGCAGATACTTTGTAAGTTTTGCAGGACCGTTGTGAACATCTCCGGCACGGACAAGCACACACTGCGGATTATTTTTTTCACCTGTTGTAATATTCATAAGCCAGTGAATGCCGTAGCACAGATAAACATAAATCATGCCATTGTCACCGTAAAGAATTTCAGTACGTTTTGTCTTACCCTTTGATGCGTGACAAGCCTTGTCCTCCTCACCTCTGTAAGCCTCTGTTTCGGAAATCCTCTCCTTTATAACTGTACCGTCCGGAAGTCTGCGGACAAGAATCTTACCCACAAGGTCAGGGGCGACTTCAAGACAGTCACGGCTGAAAAAGTTCTGTGAAAGTTTTATGTTCATCTTCATACCCTCAGACTTTCTTCAAGTTTAGTGTCAGGTTTCACGAAAACGGTTTTATAGTTAGTGAATATAACTTTTCCAGGTTTTGCACCGGACGGCTTTTTCACGTATCTTGCAAGACAATAGTCAACCGGTACAAGATTTGAGTCACGTCCCTTGCTGTTGACTGCTGCAATTATAGCAGCTTCTTCAAGCGTTTTGTCGGGAGGGGTCACGCCGTCCGTAACTATAATAACGTGTGAACCTGTTATAGTCTGCGTATGAAGCCATATATCGTTTTTTTCGGCGAACTTTAGTGAAAGCTTGTCATTCTGGTAATTATTTCTGCCAACAAGTATCGTGAAGCCGTCACTTGACCTGTATTCAATCGGCGGTAAAGCTTTAGGAGGTTTTACCTTACCGTTTGCCGACTTTATATAACCCTGCTCACGAAGTTCAAGACGGAGCTGTATTATGTCGTTTTCAGAAGTCGCACGGGTAAGCGAATCAAAAACGCTGTCAAGATAATGTAATTCTTCCTCTCCCCTGTCAATCTGTTCAGCAAGTTTCTTTTCAGCGGTAACAGACTTTTTGTACTCATTATAATAATGCTGTGCATTTTGTGACGGTGTTTTCCGTACATCAAGACTTATCGTTAAAATTGTGCAGTCCTCGCTGTAAAAATTTTCGACAACTGCCGTGCTGTCACCTTTTTTTATTCTATACATATTTGCAGAAATCAGGTCACCGCAAAGTCTGAAATAATCCTTGTCGGCACACGCAGAAAGTTCCTCACGCTGTACGGAAATTCTTCTTTCGGTACGGTCAATAAGATTTACAAGAAGTCTGAAAAGGTCGTTAGCACGCTGTTTTGTACGGGCTATGCTGTCACGTTCAGAATAGAAATAGTCAAGCAGTTCCGAAGCGGAGGGAATTTCCTTTGTATACATAAGATTCCCGAACTGTGAAAGTCTTATAAATGAAAAATCTTTCAGCATACCCTCTTTAGTACTTGCGACATTAAAACAGCATTCGCCGTTGAGTAACTGCTCACGGGTACGCTTTATAACAAACAGCAGACGGTCAAGAGCATCGCCGTCAACATTTCCGTCAAGGTGTACGCCACGTCCTGCAAAGAAAGTCCATTCACGAGCAAGGACGGGAGAAATTCCCTCAAAGACCCGTATAAGAGCCTTTGAAAGTTCAGTCGAAACGTTTTCACGGAGTTTCATAATAATCTGTTCAGGTTCAGCGTCGAGAAAATTAAGACGGTCACTTTTAGGTGGAAACGTGTAAGTCATAGCCGGCAAAACCATTCTTTCACGGGACATTTCACCGTCAACACGCTTTATGCTGTCTATAATTTTGCCGTCACTGCCGATAATTATGAGATTGGAACAACGTCCCATTATTTCACAGGCAAGCGTTATCATTACGATGTCACTCAGTTCGTTGACACACTCAAAATCAAGAAAAAGTATACGTTCAAGACCGTCCTGACGTATGTCCACAAGTTTACCATTACCAAGACGTTTTCTCAGAAGCATACAGAACATGGGCGGTGTCTGCGGATTATCAACGCTTTTTTCCGTTATGTGAACTCTTGCACTTCCCGCATTTGCCGAAATATAGAGCTTTTTACTGCCTTGTCTTGTGCGTATGGAAATAATTATTTCTTCCCTCGACGGCTGGTGTATTTTTTCTATGCGACCGCCGATTAACTGTGTAAGTTCATTTTTTACTGCAAAGAGAAATGCTCCGTCCAAAGCCATAGAATCAGTCCTTTATACTTAATTTTATTTTGTCATTAATATATGTAAATAATCCAATACAGACTAAAAGCAACGGAATACTTATGTAGAGAATCCATGTTTTGTTTACTAAAAATGTCGAATTACAGCTTACAGCATAAATTGCTATATTTGCGACACTGTGAAAAGTCATACAATAAATAATATTTCCCGATTTATAAAATATAATCCCGAGAATAATTCCGACAACAAATATATCTATAAATCTCGGCAACGTTCCGCCGAAATGTATAACTGCCCATATTACTGAAACCAAAATAAACGAAAGTGTTTTTTTACCCGTACTGACGGACACCGTAAGAAGCAAAACAAGCATGGAAAATCTGAAAATAATTTCCTCCGATACCGGAGCTAAAAACGCCGAACCAATCCAGTCAGTTAACGCATACCGCTCGTCTGATGGTTCGGAAAGCACCGACCTGTACTCTGTAAACGCAGTTATAAGAGTATACATCAACGCTGACAATACAACCAAAGCAAGCAGATTTACTTTCGGTTTTTTAAACACATCTTTCACACTTATATTAAACTGCTTTTTCATAATCAATATGCAGAGTATTGCACCCACAAATATTGAAAGGTTCATAATNAAACTGCTATAATTTTCGCCGATTATTCCGACAAAAACCATGCCCAGTCCCATAGNACACAGACCTGTAATAAACATCACAAAAGCATACCNAAATTGTTTCAGATAATTTTTCNTGTTTTCCTCCCTATATTTTCAAAATNTACNATATATAAGAAGTTCAAAGTCNGCCGTTGTTTCAAGACTTTCAAGAGTGGAAAGCCTTTCCTNCTGTTGCTGACCAGTTCTGTAATAATAANGTGTCATGGAAAACAACGACTGTNTATCCTGCTGATTGNCAAGCCGAAATTTATAAGTAATGCGTTTTTTTCCTGCAAGTCCGAAACCGTCCAGTTCATAGGNCTNTACCTCGTNTTTATACGGTGTATCATAGACCGCCTGTTTGAGTTCCCATAGGTGCATTTCAGACGGAATCGCCATAATCATAGTACCGCCCTTTTTCAGAACACGCTGAAACTCGTCACTGCAATACGGTGAAAAAATCGTCACAAGCGTATCACACGAACTGTCTGCAACAGGAATATGAAAAACACTTGCTGTTGCGAACGTGATATTTTTCTTACGCCGTCCGGCAAATTCAACGGCAGTNTTGGATATATCTATTNNATAGATTTCGGAATTGTCAAGTTTATCCCTGATACCTGCCGTATAGTAACCCTCTCCGCAACCTGCGTCAAGAATGACACCGTTTTTCACTTTTTCACAGAGAGCGTCACGCAACGGCGAGTAGTAGCCTTTTTCAAGGAAATCACGCCTTGCCTGTACCATAAGTCTGTTATCGCCGTGAACAGTTTTTCCAAGATGTTTTGAAAGTAAAAGATTTACGTAACCACTTTTAGCAATGTCAAAACTGTGATTTTTAGGACAAACATAAGTTTTTCCCGAAATACTCAGCTTTTCACTGCATACAGGACAAATAAGAATACTCATTTTTTCACCTCAGAGATACACGGCAGGGTCAAGTGAAGTTTCACCGATAATAACCTCAAGCTGTGGGAACTTTTCTTCAATCACACAGCGGAGTTCCTCAAGGACGATATTTTCAGTATTGAAGTGACNGCAGTCAAACAACGTAATATAGCGGTTATTTGCATCAATNCAAACGTCGTGCTTTACATCTCCCGTAATAAAAGCATCACATTTTTTTTCTATAGNAAGGTNAAGCATAGAACNTCCCGAACCTGAACAGAACGCAAAACGCTTTATTCTGTGCGGAGTATATCGGTTCATTCTTATGTGCTGACAACCGAAAATGTCCTTTAAAAGCAGACCGAATTTTCCGGCATCGGTCTTTTCTTTAAGTTCACAAATCCAGCCGAGATTATTACCGCCACCACAGTCCTCAAAGAACTCCGGTTCACCCTCAAACTCACAGTGTTCCGAAAGCTTTTTAAGGATAACACCATTCGTTCCACCCTTTGCGATATCAAGATTAGTGTGCATACAGATAGCCGCAATATCACTGTAAATCAGTCTGAAAACAGGACTTTTTCTTGTGATTTTTTTCAGTGGGTTAAAGATAACAGGGTGATGTGAAATCATGAGTTCTGCACCCTTGCACTCTGCCTCATAGATTGACGGGATAGTTATNTCNAGAGTGAGCATGNCCTTANTGCACTCNATGTCATAATTTTCAACANGCATACCTGAATTNTCNCATTTTTCCTGNNCGTNAACGNNNTAANTTTCATTGAGATAACTATAAATATCATCAGTTTTAACTTTATCAATACCGTTTTCGAGCTTATAGGCAAGAGCGGAAAAATGTACGGATTCAGCACGCATACCGCCCTTTTCAAGTGCCGCACCTACTTTACGCAGACGTGCTGCTTCGTTACTGCGGTATTTCTGTGCAAGAGGGTCGTCCTCACTGAAAAAACCTGCAAAAGCTTCGGTTTCCGTCAGCCGCTGAAACTGTCCGCTCCACTCTGCACACATAACAACATAAAGTTTTTCGCCGTCCTCAGCAACTTTTTCTGCCGTAATGGCAAAATTGCTGTCATAGAGCCATTTTCTCAGTACTTCTGCCTTGGTCATTGGCTGTAGGATAAGACGGATTGAACTTTCTGCAAGCTTATCACACTTATGAAGAATTTCAACGATTGTTTCACCGCCCATACCTGCAATAACGATATCGGAAACACCGTCAAGAGAAACGTTTTCAAGACCGTCCGACCTGACCAGTTTCACCTTGTCAGCTATGTTATATTTTTCAACAGTCCGCTGTGCCGCTCCGAGCGGACCAAGCTTAACATCGGACGCTATAACCTTTTCACATTTTCCACTCTGAATAAGTTCGGCGGCGAGATAGGCGTGGTCTGTACCGATATCGCACACTATCCCCTTGCCATCAACCATTTCAGCACACATTTTCAATCTGTTATCAAGCATTTTTCCACCTCTTGTCAATAATAAATATAAATACAAAAATACAGGCGTGCCTGAGAGACACGCCTCTATATTGCTTTGCAATTACTTTTTCTCAGCAAAATGAGCATTAAGTTTTTCAACGAGAGCGTCCGCATCTGTTCCGTGAACAGCACAGGCTTCCTCAATTGACTCGCCTCTTGAAGCGGGACAGCCGAGACAGTGCATACCAATTTCAAGGAAATACGGAGCAGCATTGAAATCAGCGTCAAGAATATCGCCGATAATAGTCTCCTTAGTAATCTGCATGAAACATCGTCCTTTCTGTTTAACTATCTGTCAGAATCCACAGCACAGCGTTTTTCAAAACGTGCCATCGGATTATAAATAATTAAGCTTCGTTCATCTTGGCAAAGCATTCGCTGCAATAAACAGCTCTGCCTTCCTTCGGTTCAAAAGGAACCTTAGCTTCCTTGCCACAGGAAGCACATACAGCAGTGTACATAACTCTTTCAGTTCTGCCGCTATTCTTTCTTGCGTCACGGCAAGGCTTGCATCTCTGGGGTTCGTTCACGAAACCTTTTTCAGCGAAAAATTCCTGTTCGCCAGCGGAGAAAATGAATTCATTTCCGCATTCTTTGCAGACTAATGTCTTGTCTTCATACATATTTCAGTACCTCACTTAAAAATTTTTGGACACGCTCTCCCGTCGGAAACAGGACGGGGTGCTTCCTGCTCAAGTACGTTTTCACATACAGTATCAACAGGCTAACTCCGGTTGTTCTACGGTTTTTGTAGGTTTATCTGCTGTTTTGCAATTATTTCACGCTGACCGGCTGAACGCCCCGAAAATAACGGTGTCACCTGAGAGGATAACCTGACTTGAATCCCTTACTGCGACGATACAGAATGCCGCAGGATTTTCCGCCTGAAATCAAAACATACAGACGGAAAATTCATTATTATAATAATCCCNCAGTTTNTCCCCTGANAAACTTTGGTNTAATATAATGACTTTAATTTCTGCAANAATTATGTGTTAGAATTTNTAGCTTCTGCCTCTGCCGCCTTGAGAAGTTCGTCCATACCAGACATATCAAAGCTGAANTTCTTCTTTTTAGGCTGTGGCTTGGACTGAGCTACCTGTGGCTTAACAGGAGCAGGTGCAGGAGCAGGCTTAACAGCATTGTTCTTGCCGTTTAAGTTATTATTTGCAGATTTTACAGAATTATTTGACTGAACCGGATTATTTACAACCGGTTTTTTCGGAGCTATGGGGGCAGGAGCAGGTGCAGGAGTTTTTACCTTTTCTGCGGCAGACTTCACATCTGACATATCCACCTTCGGAGCTTCCATTTTCTTTATATCCTGAGATGCGTTTGTATCTATGGACTTGCGTGCTTCGCCTACAACGTCCTTTGCCTCGTTAAGACGGGCAGTTATATCGCTGAACTTTGAATTTATGCTTTCAATTTCATTAAGAAGAATCTTACGTACAGTTGATGACATTTCGTTAACTGTATCAGCGTGTTTGTTAGCCTCGTCAATCGTAGTTTTAGCCTTGATATTGGCGTCTTTGATACATGATTCAGCGGTTGTGTTAGCAGCGGAAACAGTTTTTTCTGCCTCTGCCTTAGCGTCACTGATAACCTTTTCAGCCTTTTCGCTTGCTTCTTTTTTAAGGGTATCAGCTTCTTTCTGAGCGGTTTCCTTTAAAGTATTGCAAAACATCATAGTCTGCTCAACCATGGCTGTCGGAGAATTTTCCCTTGCCTTTTCGCTGAGTGATTTAATTTCTTCATCTTTCTTAGCGAGTTCAGCATTTTTCTTGGCAATTTCCTCGTCCTTTTTAGCGATAGCGGCTGCACTTTCCTTGGTAAGCTGAGCAATTTTAACGTCCTTAGCGGCTGACTCCTGAGTTTTTTCTGCAATAGTCTTAGCCTTTGCAGCGAGGTCACTTGTCATTCTCGAAAGGTCCTGCTTAACCTTAGCGAGTTCAGCAGAATTATTATTGGCAGACTGTGCAGAACTGTTTGCCTGAACTGCTCTGAGCTGATTTTTAAGAGTTTCGATTTCTTTCTTTGCTGCTTCAAGCTGTGTGTTATCAACAGGAACAGGAGCAGGAGCAGGAATTGAAGCGGCAGCAGCAGGATTTCCTGCTCTGAGCTGAGCAATTATTCTCTGGTCCTCATTGATTTTCTTCTGAGCTTCTTCAAGTTCCTTTTTTGAAGCTCTGAGGGCATTATTTGAAGCATTAAGTTTTTCCTGTAAATTATCTACCTGATTCTTGTACTTTCTGATTTCTTCATCATTAGTAGAGGTAGGACCTGCTTTCTTAGCCTTTTCGCATTCTTCCTGAAGGGAAAGAATTTTGGAATTAAGTTCATCGAGATACGTAAGAACGTCCTCTTTAACAAATCCGCCGCCTATTTTAGTGGTTCGTAATACGGTTGGTTCGTCCATAATAATTAGCAACTCCATTCTCCGCAAATCATATGCGGCAAAATAAATAAAAAAGAAAAAATTCGAATCAACTGTTTAAAAACAGTGCTTTCATATAAATTATAACACAATTTATATAATAATTCAATTATTGAAATGTAGAATTTTTCCGTTGAATTTAGTGCATTTTACACTATATTTTTTTAAAAAAGAACAGCTTCCCCAGAGAGAAGCTGCTCTGAAAATTTTTTAGTTACCGAGTATCTTAAAAATTTCATCAAGGTCGTAATCCGTATTTGAGCTTGACCTTGAAGAACTTCCGCTCATACCAAGACCGTCAATAAGTGGGTTATCAATCTGCATAACATTTTCTTCCGGAACCGGAACAACCGGCGGCGGAGGTGTTGGAGCGGACTGANNAACGGGAGCANGTTNNTTTTCTTCTTCCGGTTCTTCTTCGGGAACGNCATAACCGTCNATACCGTCGAAACCANCAGCAANAACTGTTATTGACATTTCGTCCTGCATATCTTCCTTGAATGCAGTACCAAAAATAAATTCAACGCCTTCTGCGGCAGTATCTGTAATCATCTTGGTTGCGGCATCAACATCAGAAGAAAGGATATCTTCAGACATAGCGATATTGATGAGAAGTCTTTTTGCTCCTGAAATAGAGGTTTCAAGAAGCGGGCTGGAAATAACTGATGTAGCGGCATCTCTTGCCTTATCCTTACCTGAACCATGACCGATAGCCATGTGGGCATACCCTGCACCTTTCATAATCGTTGAAACGTCTGCAAAATCGAGGTTTATGTATCCCTCCTCAACGATAAGGTCTGAAATACTCTTTACACCTGTTTTAAGAACGTCATCAGAAAGTGCAAATGACTGCATCATAGTAAGAGGCTTATCGAGACCCACAAGAAGTTTTTCGTTAGGGATAACGATAAGGGAGTCAACGTATTTTTTAAGTTCAGCAATACCTTTTTCAGCCTGAGCCATTTTCTGTTCTCTTTCAAAAAGGAACGGTTTTGTAACAACAGCAACTGTAAGTATATCCATTTCCTTAGCTATTTTAGCGACAACAGGAGCAGCACCCGTACCTGTACCACCGCCCATACCGGCAGTAATGAAAATCATATCAGCACCCTTAAGATGTGTTTCAATTTCATCACGGTTTTCCTCAGCACTACGCTGACCTATTTCAGGCTTGTTACCTGCACCTCTGCCCTTTGTAAGCTTTGCACCTATCGGGATTCTTGTAGTAGCTTTTGACTTGTTAAGAGCTTTTGCGTCGGTATTGATTGCGATGTACTCTATATTATTAACACCTGAATCAACCATGCAGTTAACAGCGTTTCCGCCGCCTCCGCCCACACCGATGACCTTTATATTTACATCGGGTTCAAGTGCTTCCTCGTAATTGAAATCTGACATTTAAACTCCTCCTATTGCATTTATCCTGAATTTTATATCAAAGATTGATTACACAAATTAAATACACTTATTATTTTATCATAATATTATCTTTTTTGCAAGTCTCCTAAAAAGATTTTTTATTTTCAGCAATTCCGACAATATCAATCATATTTTTTACACCATTTTATACAAATTAACATTGTCATTAATTATTATAATCCCATTCATTTCCATAATAATTATTATCGTAACCATAATTATTGTAATCGTAATTATAATTATCCTCGCCATAATAATCATTATAATTATAATCTTCACTGTAGGTATAATCATATCCGACGGAATAATCGTCATCTTCTGAAACGTTGTTTTCATTTACACGTGAATTGAACTGACTGAAAATCGCTTCCTGTTCGGGATTGGCTTCCTCTCTTATCTCCTGCTTTACAGGATTTCCGTCCGCATCGGTGGGGACTTCCGGTTCTTCTCCGAGAACTCCTGCCGGTTCTTCCGTAGTTCTGAAACTGCACTGATTTGTACCGACCATAGTGAGATAACCTTTTTTACCTTTTATAGTTGAATCATTCATAATGGTCTCTGCAAGACTGAGTTTATAGTCGGCATCATTCCAGTTTCCCATTTTAAAGACCGTACCGTTACTGTAATTAACGACTATGCCGAATTCGTCATTGAGGTCAATAACTGAAATACTGCTTTTTTCTCCTGTGGAAATACTTGCTGTAATTTCGCTGAAAGCTTCGTTTTTGTGTTCATTTTCAGTCTTAATCATCTGACCGAGTTCAGTGGAAAGAGGTTCAATACCGCATATTGTGGGCAGTCCGTCCGTTTTGAAATTATTGCTTTCAAGAATTTTTCCGAGTTTGCTGACAACAAGCACTCCCCCGCTGTATTCCACATTGAAAGCAGGAACACAGAAAGTTACTTTTATTTCAAGTGATGACGGAAATTTCCGGTTGACTTCTGCCGTTTCAACATACAGCAGTTCATTCAATATGCGCTCGGCACTTTTCTGTGTATTAAGCCTCAGCAGATTGTCACCTATCCGGACACCGGAAGCGTCGAAAATCATATTTTCATCATATCTTTCCGATATATTTGAGATATGCACTTCCTCTATATTGAACAGGAATGTATAACTCATTGTTATTCCGATTGTAAGCACAAGAGCAATGACAACAACGGCATAAAGATTCATATTACGCCGTCTGCGTCGCATACGCTTTCCGCTGTTCCGTCTTTCAACATTAGTTTTCTCAACGTCTTTCATATTTTCTCCATACTGTTCAGACTCTGTGGATATCACCGCCGAGATGTCTGACAGCTTCTTCTATTTTTTCATAACCTCTGTCTATATGGGATATTCCTGCTATTTCGGAAGTACCTTCCGCCGAAAGTGCAGCCACAACCATTGCAGCACCACCACGTAAATCCGTAGCTTCAATATTTGCACCGTGGAGTTCCGGAACACCCTGTATTATTGCAATTTTGCCGAGAACCTGTATATCCGCCCCCATTTTAACGAGAGCATCCGTATGCCTGTACCGGCAGTCAAAAATATTTTCTTCAAAAACGCTCGTACCGTCTGCCGTGACAAGCGAAGCCATAAGCACCGCCTGTGCGTCTGTGGGAAAACCGGGGTGTGGCATGGTACGGATTCTGTCTTTAACGGCTTTGAGACGTGAACCGCTTCTTAAATAAATTCTGTCATCATAAGTGTAGATACTGCACCCCGTCTGTTCAAGTACCGAAATAAACGGTTCTGTTTCCGGAACGCAGACATTTGTAAGTATAATTTCACCGCCTGTCGCCGCAACCATTGAAAGATAAGTTGCACAGGCTATTCTGTCGGGCATTATGCTGTATACACAGCCGTGAAGTTTATTTTTTCCCTTTATGACGATTCTGCTTTCACCGTCGCCTGAAATTTCAGCACCGCAGGCTCTCAGAAAACCGCACAGGTCACATATTTCAGGCNCANGGGCGGCATTATTTATNACTGNTTCNCCGTTCGCTGTGANGNCACACAGGATAATATTTTCAGTTGCACCCACAGAGGGAAAAGGCAGTGAAATTTTTGCACCGTGAGCCTTTCCCGTAGGAACACGACAGATAATTTTTCCGTAACTCTCACGGATATCAACGCCCATTTTCCTCATAGCCGCAAGGTGCATATCAATCGGACGGGGACCAAGCTCACACCCTCCGGGAATACTTACCGTACATTCGCCCGTCCTGCCGAGAATAGCACCCATAAAAATAATTGACGAACGCATTTCACGCATAAGATTTTCCGGAATTTCAGTTATATCTGTATTTTTCGAGTCAATAACAGCCGTATTGTCCGAAAACCTGCACTTACAGCCGATACGGTTAAGGATTCTCGACGCTGAATATATATCAGTAAGTTCAGGACAGTTATTCAAAATACATTCTTCACCGCACAACAGTGATGCCGCCATAATGGGAAGTGAACTGTTTTTACTGCCCTGTAACGAAAGTTCACCTCTGAGGGATTTACCTCCGTTTACTATCAGTTTCTGCATTATACCACCTCACAGCATTTTTTGTATATTATGCTGTGAAATGATTTTGTGTTACTTTTTGTTTTTGGATTTTTCGTAAAGCTTGTCAATAACGGCAAGAATACGGCTGTTTGTATCATCAAGATGAAGTTTTGCCGCACTGTCGGACATAATCTGAACTTTGTCGGGGTCATTGTAAAGCTTTTCGATTTCAGAAATTATCTTTTCATTAGTAACNNNCTTCTGTTCAATGACNANTNNNGCACCAGCCNTACCGAGANNCATAGCATTATNNTANTNATGATTTCNGGCNACAATCGGTNACGGNATAAGTATTGAAGCTTTTCCGGCGGCTTCGAGTTCCGCAAGTGTGGACGCTCCGGAACGGCATATTACCAAATCAGCCGCCGCAAGACAAACATTCATATCATTTATGTACTCCGTAATTCTCAGACGGTTGTTTTTCATAGGGATACCGAATTTTTCCATTTCCTGCGGAAAAGTATCTTTACCCATACCGCCGTAACCGTGAATATGGTTTATACGGAGATTATTTTTAGTGTGCCACTTTATAGTTTCGGTCATGGTTTCATTTATACAGCCTGCCCCGAGACTTCCACCGAATGACAGTATAGTAAAATCATTGTTGAAACCGAGTTTTCTGCGTGCTTCTGATTTTGTCATTTTGTTTATATTGCTTCTTACGGGCAGACCGGTTACACTGTATTCAAACTTATCCTTATCCATAAAGTCAAGTGCCTCAATAACCGTAAGCATTACATAGTCAACTTCTTTTGCAAGAAGTTTGTTTGTAACTCCGGGATAGGCATTCTGTTCATGAATAGCCGACGGAATACCCATTTTTGCCGCCTTGCGTATAACAGGACCTGCGGCGTAACCTCCCGTACCTATTGCTATGTCAGGCTTGAAACCGGTTATAATTTCCTTTGCACGCTTTCCCGACGTTGCAAGATAGGTCACGGCTTTTATATTACGTCCGACGTTTTCGAGTGAAATTTTTCTCTGAAAACCCGCTACTTTTATGGTTTCAAGCTTATATCCTGCTTTCGGGACGAGCTTTGCTTCCATACCTTTCGGAGTTCCTGCAAAGAGAAACTCCGCATCTGGATATTTTGATTTTATTATATCTGCAATTGCAAGTCCGGGATTAATGTGACCTCCCGTACCTCCGCACGCTATCAGTACTTTCATTAATTCAGCTCCTTTATGCGTTCTGTGGTTCTTCGTAACGAACTTCTCCGGCTGTGGATTTAGGTTTTTCCATCGGATAATACCGTTGTTGTGATATATTGAGCATAATACCCATTTCTGCAAGCTGCATTATCAGGGCAGTACCTCCGTAACTGAAAAACGGTAAACTGATACCAGTATTCGGCACAAGGTTACTTACAACGGCAAGATTCACAACAGTCTGTATACCTATCTGAGTAGTTATTCCGACCGCTATAAGCATACCGAAACGGTCTTTGCACCGTACTGCGATTGAAAATCCCTCAACCACCAGCAGAAAGAATACAATTATTATCGCCAATGCACCGACGTAGCCGAGTTCTTCGCAGACTATAGGAAAAACAAAGTCATTTTTCGTTTCGGGAAGATAAAGATACTTCTGTCTTGAATTTCCAAGACCGAGACCGAAAAGTCCACCCGAACCGATAGCGATAATTGAATTTGCGGTCTGCCATGTATCATTGAGAACGTCTGCAAACGGGTCTTTCCATGATTTGATACGTGTTGCAACGTAACTTTCCGGTAATGATGCCTGATAACTTATAACGCTTACAGCTCCGATAACTGCAATTGTTCCGAGCAGAAGAAACTGCTTTCTGTTTGCACCTCCGCACAGAATCATTGCAATAGAGATACTTCCTATAAGTATGATACCGGAAAGATGTGGTTCTTTATAGAGAAGCAGTACATAAGCTCCCATAAAGCACGCATATTTAATAATACCTGTATTGAAAGTGTTCATTTTTTTACCGTCTTTTTCCATGCTGTATGCAAAGAAAATAATAATTGCAAGCTTTGCGACCTCTGACGGCTGAAAGTTTATAGGACCTATATCGAGCCATCTCTTTGCTCCCATTGAACCGCCTTCGTCGTTACCTATAAGCAGTACAAGTATGAGCAGTATACCACCGATAATATAAAGAAGTCCTGCAATATTCAGTTTTTTTAGAACAGGCAGTTTGACTTTCTTGAAATTATGATAATCCATTTTCATGAAGAAAATCATAGCCACAAAGCCGACAACGGCATTTTTCGCCTGATTTTTGGCATAATACAGACCGTCTCCGTTGTGTTCGCTGTAAGCCCACGCATAACTTGCCGACGACATCATAACAAGACCGACAACAAGAAGTATCATTACATAGGCAAAAAACGAAAGACTTATATCGCCCTGTCTGCCTTCACCGATAAATGTCCGGAAAAGTCCGGCGGATTTTTTCTTTTTGCTTTTACGGGTTGCCATTACTTCCTCCCTTACATTTAATCAGGATAAAAATTTTTGTGTATCAGAATACCAGCAATGTAATTATTCCCAGTATACCAAAAATAATGCCGGCAAGTGAAAAAGTAATTACTATTTCGTATTCTCCGAAACCGCTCATTTCAAAATGATGATGAATGGGAGTCATTTTAAAAATTCTCTTTCCCTGATGGTCGGGACTTCTCTTTTTTGTGTACTTGAAGTAGCTGACCTGAATAACAACGGAAAGTGCTTCAAGTATGTAGACCATTGCGACGAGAATAAGAAACAGATGATTGTGCAGAACAAGTCCGACACCCGTCACGGCTGCACCGAGAAACATCGAACCTGTATCACCCATAAAGCACTTCGCCGGATTGAGATTCCAGAGCAGGAAACCAAGACAGCCACCGGCAAGAGCCATTGTAAAATAAGAAATTTCGTTTTGTTTGAGAATGGAGCAGGCAACGGTAAAAATAAGCATTGAAATGAAAGTCACCGAACCACACAGACCGTCAATGCCGTCAGTAAGATTAACTGCGTTTGTAAGATAAATTATAACGGGTATCATAAGCAGATAGTAGAAGATATCAAGTGAGGGACTCTGCCAGAAACCGAGGTCAATGACTGTCGAGGTATCGCCGAATCTGTTGAGTGCAAACAGAAAACCTACCGCAAAAACTACCTGAAGCATGATTTTCTGAATCGGTGTAAGACCGTCGTTGTTTTTTCTTGAAACTTTTATAAAATCGTCAATGAAGCCGATAAGTCCGAAAAGCGACGAAAAAACTATACAGGCAAGCAGACGGTAAAAAGCGTGGTGACTTTCGGGATTGGTTATATCTATCCCGACTTTCCACCTGTAAATCCAGTACCCCACAATAGATGTTACAAAGGTTGAAAGTATGAACATAAAACCGCCCATTGTGGGAGTACCCTGTTTTTTGGCGTGCCACTGAGGACCGTCCTCTGTTTTTATAGGCTGACCGAATTTAAGTTTATGCAGGAACGGGACTATCTTGAATCCCGACATTCCTGCGATTAAGAATGACAGCATAGCTGTAATTAAATTTATTATCCAGAATGACATTAATTCTCACAACTCCTGATTGTTGATAATTTCCGGTTATCTGCGGACGGATTAAAGAAGTTTAAGACCGTCTGCCACAACCTCACGTTCATCAAAGTGAATATGCCTGTTGCCCTCAAGAATCTGATAATCTTCGTGACCCTTTCCGGCAAGTACTATTATATCACCTTTTTCCGCAATTTTCAAGGCATGATAAATAGCTTCACGCCTGTCTGTCACTACATCATAAGGAACACTGCTGTCATTAAGTCCCATAAGGATTTCCCTTATAATTTCGTCGGGATTTTCGTCACGAGGATTATCCGAAGTAACAACAAGCCTGTCGGCATATTTAGCGGCAGCCTGTGCCATTTTGGGACGTTTTGCAGCGTCACGGTTTCCACCGCAGCCGAAAAGACATATAAGACGGTTTTCAGCGTATTCCTGTACACTTCTGAGAACATTCTCTACAGCGTCGGGGGTGTGGGCGTAGTCGCATATTACTGTAAAATCCTTTCCGGTTGGAATAACTTCACATCTTCCTTTAACACCGGTATAAGTTTCAATAGCTGATATTATATTCTCAAGCGGAATACCTGCTTTCATACACACGGAAACAGCCGCCGTGACATTCGACACATTGAAAACTCCCGGCATATTTGTTTTTATAAGATAAGACTTTCCCTCATTGCAGAACCAGAAACTTGACCCTGTAGACTTTATTTTTATACCGTCGGCATAAAAAGACGCTTTCTGTNTTANACTGAAANTAAANTTTTCACATTCGGTTTCATTGTAAAGACGTTTTCCGTAACTGTCATCAACATTTAAAANTGCAGTATCACAGATACCAAAAAGCATTTTTTTAGCCTGATAGTAGTCCTCCATGTTTTTATGATAATCAAGATGGTCCTGAGTAAGATTTGTAAAAAGAGCTATGTCAAAATGTGATGAGCCTGTTCTGTTCTGAACAAGTCCGAAAGAAGAAACTTCCATTACAACATATTCACAGCCGGCTTTCACCATTCTGTCAAGCAGAGCCATGAAGTCGAAAGCAAACGGCGTGGTGTTGTCGGTATGGACAATTTCGTCGCCTATCTCATTCTGTATAGTACCGACAAGACCCGTTTTGTGACCGTTCTGCATAAGAACATACTTTATAATATTTGTTGTTGTAGTTTTGCCGTTAGTTCCGGTANCACCTANCATTTTANGTTTTCTTTCGGGGTGTCCGNACCATGCTGAGCATACTTCACCNTANAGNCGACGTGAATTTTCAGTAATAATCTGACATTCGCCCAGACCCAAATCGTGTTCACAGACAACCGCAGCAGCACCTTTTTCAAGCATTTCAGCCGCAGCTGTGTGACCGTCAAAGCGTTCGCCCTTTACACAGAAAAACAGACTGCCTTTCTGAACTTTCCGTGTATCGTCCGTCACTGATGTAATTTCTGCATCAGCAAGCTTTCCGGAATAATTTTCAATCAATTCATTAAGTTTCATTAAAAAACCGCCTCCGTACTAATCCTGATTTGCGTTTACAATAAATTCAAGTACAATTGTTGTACCCATCGGAACTCTTGTTCCTGCCGGAATCGACTGACTGTTGACCACAGCATTGCTTCTCTTTACAGATGCACCCTTTGCCACATAATTAAGATGATTGGATGTTATTAATTCGTTTGCCAATTCCGGAGAAGCATACATCAGGTCAGGAACTACTTTATATTCAACAGTATTGCCCTTTTCAGTATAAAGATACACACAGCCTCCCTTTGCTATCTCTGAACCCGTCTGCGGAGACTGGGCAACAATTTCAATTCCGTTTCCGATTATTTCGTATGTAACGCCGAGACCGTCAAGAGTAGTCTTTGCGTCATTGATAGAACCTTCAAGGAGTGGTATTTTTATGTCAAGGTCCTCAATTTCCTCTTTAGTATATTCGGGATAATAACCCAGATACGGCAGAACATCTTCCAGTATGTGACGTGCTGTCGGAACGGCAACACCGCTTCCGTAATAATTTATATCGGGATTCGGCATATCCGCAAGAACCAGCAGAATTATTTCAGGGTCGTCAACAGGAGTGAAACACACATAAGACGCACCATATTCATCTTTATCAAGGCTGATACGTTCAGAAGTACCGGATTTACCGCCGATTGAATAGCCCTTTATGGTAACGTTACCGCCGTTGTTGTCGGTTACAACTCTGCCGAGTGCCGTTCTTATTTTTTTGGAAGTATCCTCCGAAACCACTTGTCTGCGGACTGTTCTTTCATTTTTGAGAATAATATTTCCGTCCTCGTCAACTACTTTGTCAACCACATACGGCTGTAAGAGATAACCGCCGTTTATAGCCGCACAATATGAAGTAATCATTTCCATAGGGGTAAGGGTGTCACCCTGTCCGAAAGCACTTACAAGAAGGTCAACATCAGACATTTTTTCGGGTTCAAAACCTATTCCTACGCCCTCAGCCGGCAGGTCTATGCCTGTACGTTCTTTCAGACCGAAAGCGTCATAATAGTAACAGAATTTTTCAATACCGAGACGACTTCCTATTTCCATGAAAGCGGGGTTACAGGAATGTGTCAGAGCCTCTTGGAAAGACTGAGCTCCGTGACCGTTCCAGTCGTGACAGTGAATGGGGTCAGTTCCAGGAACCGGAACAGAACCCGAACAATAAAAAGAATCATTTTCGAGGTCTATTAAATTTTCTTCGATAGCCGCCGCACTTGTTATTACCTTGAAAACCGAACCCGGTTCATAAATTTCGGTAATGCACTTGTTTTTCCATTGAGCTTCACGTGCGTCAGAAGTTGCCTTTGTAGCTGCGTCACCTGTAAGCTGTGCGATTTTTTCAGCGGTCTTAGGGTCTGCGACTTCATACGGATTATTAAGGTCAAAACTCGGATAAGTTGCCATACCGTAAATTGCACCCGTCTTTGCATTCATAAGAATAGCACAGGCACGGTTTTTTACTTCAAATTCAGTCACCATCTCCTCGAGTTTTTCTTCAAGAGTATACTGAATTTTCGTATCAATCGTAAGATAAACATCATCACCGTTTTTAGCGGCATATGTCTTTGAATACCTGTACGGAAGTTCATTTCCGTTTGAATCCTTTGCAGAAATCGTCCGTCCGTCAACTCCGGCAAGATAATCATCGTAATAGGCTTCAAGTCCGTAAATTCCGTCACCGCCGGCAGACGTAAAGCCTATAACCGAGGCGGCAAGCTCATTATGCGGATAATATCTTTTCGTATCTTCCTCGACATTGAGAGAGATAAACTCGTACTTGTCAAAAAATGCAAGTACTTCGTCGGCAACAGGTTTTTCAACCTGGTCCTGTAAAATGCTGTACTGATTGTTTGCTTCCATTGCGGAAGAAACTTTTTCTGGTGTTATGCCGAGTTTTTCGGCAAGAAAATTTATCGCCTCATTCTTGAAATCGTCCGACGATTCGGGCAGTGGATTGAGTTCATTTCCGTTTTCGTCAAACTTCGGCTTGTATGTACCTGCAAGTTTTTCTTTATTGCGTTTGTCAATTGATTCCTGAAGCGACTTCAGTTCCGTCTTGAACTGACGTGGGTCAAGAAAGACTTTGTAAACAGATGCACTTTTTGCAAGTGGCGAACCATGTGAATCATATATAGAACCTCTGTGGGCTGAAATAAGTATCGAACCGAAATGCTGGTCATTTGCCATAGCCTGATACTTTTCATTTTCAACAACCGAAATTTTAAAGAAATTCATTGCTACCATAAGGAACAGCAAAAAGAACACGCCGGTCATAATGACACGTATTCTGAATTTCATTGTTTTCATAGGAATATGTTTTACTGCCACAGCTATCTTCCTTTCTGTGATAATATAGCGTAAAAATAGAATAAGGCAGGGTAACTCTGCTGCCCCGCCTTCTGAACATCTTTTCTTTTTTTATCTGATGTCCGTTTCTTTCGATACGACGAAGGATTTTTCGCTATTCAAGCGTGGGAACGCCGTTCCGGAGTTTTTCTGACAAAGCTCCGGAAGGCTGATTCCGATATTCCGACACTCGCTGTATCTCCGTGTTCTACATATTATTCCGGCATATTTTTTTATCGCCGGAAGTATACAGGCAGTCCGTTTACTATATTTATATTGGCACTACCCTCTGAAATATTCCACACAGTTGTCAAAAAAGCCTTTTACTTTAGCTATTATGCCCTGTTCCTGTTCAGGAATATTTACCACGTCATCAGTCTGTATTTTTATATACTTGATTTGTGAAGAATCCATTTTCTTCATACCAAGTACATTTTCTGCATAATCTTCGACGTTTTTAGCAGACATTTTGCTTTCCAGTTCCGATTGCAGTCTTACGTTTTCGGCTTCTGCAAGGTTAAGCTGTCTGTTAAGGTCTGCCACCTTGTTATACACCGTGTTTCGTCTGTCCAGCGTATAAATTACCGAACCGAGCAGTGCAGCCGCAATGACAGAGATAAGAACAATTGTAAGTACAGAACCGCTTTTTGATTCATTATGTTTCAGTTGAATATTTTTTCTGGCTTCGGGTATTGTTTCCGGTTCAGGTCTGAATTCCTCCTGAAAATCATCGTTTACCGGTTCTTCATAATAATAAGCAGCATTACTTTCAGTCATTTATTCCGCACTCCTTTCAATAATTCTGAGTTTAGCACTTCTGCTTCTTTTGTTTTCTTCAAGTTCGTGACTGTCAGCCTCTATGGGCTTTCTGTTGATGAGTACTCCCTGCGGTTTGTGACCACAGACGCACTGGGGAAAATCAGGCGGACATATGCAACCTCTGCACCAACCCGCAAACCTTTGTTTGACGAGCCTGTCCTCAAGTGAATGAAAAGTAATTACAGCAAGTCTTCCTCCCGTTTTCAGACTGTAAAACGCCTCATCAAGACCCTTTGAAAGATGTTCAAATTCGCCGTTTACAGCTATTCTTATAGCCTGAAANGTTTTTTTGCANGGATTCTTGTCACGCNTTGNTTTCTGCGGAANACTCTGTCTGATGATATCGGCNAGTTGCAGAGTTGTTTCTATCGGTGAAACTTCCCTTGCCTTTATTATGTTTTCGGCAATTCTGCGTGAAAATTTTTCTTCACCGTACTCAAAAATAATTTTTGCAAGCTCCTGCTGTGAATATGTATTGACAATATCTGCCGCACTTGTGCCTTCCTTTTCCATTCTCATATCAAGAGGAGCGTCGGCATGATAGGAAAAACCTCTGCTTTCCTCGTCGAGCTGATAGGACGACACACCCAAATCAAGAAGAATGCCGTCAACCTTATCAATTCCGAGACTGTCGAGAACCTCTCTCATATTGGAATAGTTATTTCTGACAACCTGTGCCATGCTGTAAGCCGAAAGCCTTTCTGTTGCGACAGTGACAGCATCGGGGTCACGGTCAATGGCGACAAGCTTTCCGTTTTCATCGAGACGTGAAGCAATTGCAGACGAATGACCTGCACCGCCGGCAGTACCGTCAACATAGATACCGTCCGGACGTATATCAAGTCCGTCAATACAGTTTTGAAGCATAACGGGAACATGACTGAATACCATAAACAATTCTCCTAACTTTCAGAGTCAAAGCAAGATTCCGGAAACGATATAAAGTCTGCTTCTGTACGCTCTTGATTCAAAGGGGGAAAATTACCTTTTTCACCCTTATATTAATTATACAGCTTAAACGACGAATTATCAAGATGTAATACTGCATGATTGTCAACCTTTTTTCAAAAATGTTTTCGGNAATATTGACNAAAAACAGTTATTCACAGTGCAAAAGCAGAACATACGTTTTCGAACTTTATTAATTNATTTTTCTTATATGCGTANTTNTCAGANAGTTCCGACGCNTACTACGAAAAAGTGAATAAGTCTCTGAACACAAAGAATAAATATATTTCTGCCGTGTTCAAAGACTTATAAATNNTAATAGGNATATGTAAGATTGAATNTTGATGATTTGAGGTCAAGAAGGAGCTTGAGTTCGTATCCTCTTATTGACATCTGGTCATCAATATTAACGTCCGTCACATATCCCGTCTGCTGAGAGTAAGTCGGCTGAATCCACTTTCCGGGGTCGTCGGAAAGCTTTATATTATACTCACCCTCGATAAGTCTTTTAACTTCTGAAGCCGGATAATATGTAATCGTACCGTAATGAGGGTCATACGCCTCGTCATAGTCGCTCGGGACACTTATGAGATACGGAATATCAGCATAGAAAACCTCACCACAGTTTGCAGAACAACCGCCCGACGATGCCGAGAACATTGTAAGAGCGTAACTTCCGTTATAATAAAGAGCCTCGCCGAGAACGTCCGTGCAGGCGTCAATGACAATCTGCGGAGGGTCAGGTTTGCCGAGAAGGTCGGCAGAATCGTCATTATGATATTTAAGATAGGTGTAAACGGCAACAGCCTGAGCCTTGATAGCCTCATAATTCATTGAACCGCCGATTTCCCTGTTGACAATCTGTGCCACTACCGAAACGGTATCTCCTGCCGGTTCGCCGTCTATAGTAAGTTCCTCATATTCTGTAAGACCCGTATTCATGAGATACGTATTCGGGTAATAATGTGCAAGTATATCCTGATACGACCAACCGGCATACGTTGCATAGAAATTTGCACCGTTCTGGCTCATTCCTACGCCGTGACCCCAGCCATAAGTCACGAATGTAAATTCTCCCGACACTTCAGAAGAAATATCTTTTTCATGCGGAACAGGAATCTCCCCAACATGACCTATTTCGGTAAGGTCTGTATTTTCCGCACGGTTGACGGAAGTAACGGGATTTCCTTTACGGAGTGAAATAATAATATCTTTCCTTGCCTGTTCTGTCTGCTGTTTTGTAAGGGTTTTTGAAAAGTCCTCATAATACGTATATTCAGGAACTGAAACTGCATAGTTCACAACTGAAAGACTTGAATCATAGTCATCAATAACAGCCTTGCCTTTTTTCAGTCTGTTTCCTGTACTCTGAGGAACAGTTGTCGTTTCACTTTCTGTAACATTTTCAGTACCGGAAATATTTTCGCTGTCATCAATATACTGGTTATTGGGGATATATTGATTATCGGGGATATATTGGTTATTGGGAATATATTCGTTATCGGGAATGTATTCAGGCTCTCCGTAATTATACGGCATCTGATTTTCCGGTATTTCTCCGACCGCACCAACGCACTGTCCACCGGCTGATAAAGCTATAAGCAAGCCCGATAAAAGAGCAGGGATACGCTTGATTGAATTTTTAATTTTCATAAGTTTCTCCTAATAATTTTTTATGTAAGAACATCTTCGTCCTGACTTTCCTCATCTGAAGTTTCTTCGATTGTCGGTTCTTCGGTTGTAGGTTCTTCGGGTTTAATTTTCTGAATTGTAGAAAAATTTCCTGCAACTTCGCCGTCTCTGAGCCTTCTTGCACCTATAATAAATCTTGAATTATCCGCATCGGAGTAGCAGGTTGACAACGTAAGAAGCTTATCACCGTACTTAACGTCAACACCCGTATCAAGCATTTGTTTTTCACGGATTTTTCCAACATACCAGTCAAAATCTTCTTTTGTATCGAGTTCTTCCCAGTTCCAGTAATCAAACTCAACACCTGCATTACCGCTTGTGACCATGTAACCGAAAATAACATAATTATAGTCCTTATATTTTGAACTCAACTCAATGAACTGGTTTGAATTATAGAATCCGTCTATCTGATAGTAATGGTCAAGCGACCCGAACATTGAATCATTAAGCATATTATGACCGTATATAACGATATTCTCCGACTGTGTATCCTCATTGCTTCCGAAAACATCACGGTAATCCATATACAAAGTACCCTCAAACAGATAGTTTTTATCGAAATCATGATGAAGGTAGAACTCATTTGGCGGACAGTATGCCGCACCATAACCGGTATCAGGCTGAATCTCTCCGGGGTCTTTCATTATAGGATAGTTAATAATAGTATTATTTATTTTAAGCCAGCCCATAAAGTCCTTGTTTTGTTTCCATAAAAGCTTGGAAAAATCGGTCATACCCTTATTATTCGGGGTATAATCATATACAGGCAGAGTGGACGTGACCGTCTGTTCTGTAACAACTGTTGCTGTTGTTGCTGTAACTACTTCTGCTGACAATGATGTCACTGCTTTTGTTTCCGTTTCAGCGGGTTCTTCGCTCATTGTCACTACAGGAACAGNTTTTNCCTCCTCCTGACTCNTCATAAGAACAGAAACAGATATGCTTGTCACCGCCACNAGAGACGNAAGTACTGAAATAACTTTTATAGGATTCACGGTTTATTCCTCCTCATCAGGGCCATATGGAATAAAATCTGCATCAGGATTATATCTTTCGTTGGGTTTCTGCTGATAGTATATAGAAGGCCATTTTACATTGGCATTCTGGGTATTTTTGTCCGTACCGGTNTTTATATCCTCACCGTCCCTGAGCAGTCGACCCANTACTATNAGTCTGCCCCTGTCACCAAGAACAGTATTGCAGGTAGAGAGAGTAACAATCTTGTCGCCGTACTTCACGTCAACGTCGTTAAGTCCGAGACTTCTCTTTTTAGCTTCATTGACGAAATCATAGAAATCCTCCTCACCGTCAAAATCGAACTTATTCCAGCAGTCATAAGCCGTTTCCGATTCATCAAAAGCGTCAAGAATGAAATAAGAGAATATTTTATAAGTATAGCACTCATAGTTTGAGTTGAGATATATAACCGGATTATCAACATAATAATTATAGTTTCTCTGATAATATTTAAGACTTCCGAACATTGTGTCATTAGCCATATTATGCCCGTAAATAACGAGATTATCCGAGTTCGGCACAACTAATCTGCCGTCCTTTACCTTGTCGAAATTATTTCTGTAGTCAAGGAAAATCTCTCCTGCTCTCGAACTGTCGCCGTCGATATTCTTGTCAAGATACTTGCTGTTGTCGCCGGACTGCATAACAGGATTTGCAATAGGAGTATTCGGAATAGTAATATATCCCACAACATCGGCGTTTCTGTCAAGAAGTTTTCTTGCACCGTCAATCATAGTATATATACGCTCGTAATCGGGTTCATATAATGTAGTGGTATCGTCTTTACGTTCGGGCAGCGGATAGGTCTGATAAATTTCAGCGAGGTCATCATGCAGATTTTTGCTTTTCCAGAGGTCAATATAATAGTCACCAACCATATAACCACACACTATTATTGCACATATCGAACCAAGAAACACGACTTTCCTGACTTTTTCAAGTGCTGAATCTTTTTTCTGCGGAAGAAGTCCCATAACCTTATCCTTGAAAGAAGCTTTTTTCTTCGGAACTTTTTTTCTCTTTTGTGTGTTTCTGTAAACCTGTTCCGGAACACTTCTTACAGCGTTTGCAGACGGCTGCGGAGGCTCTGTAACTCTTGGTCTGTCACTGACTTTCACAATTTTCTTTACAGGTTTTCTTACCTGTGCCGCCGGTGTACTTACCACAGCCTCACGTACTACACGCACGTCTGCCGGTGACGCTTTTGTCGGAACACTATAAACAATGGTTTTTTCCGGACAATCCTGCGAAACTGTCTCTCTGACTTCCTGTACAGCAGGAATTTCAGACACAGTATTAATTTCTGGTTCAGAAATGCTTTCTACTGTTTTAAACAAAGGCTGTTCCGGCAGTTTTTCGGGAACAGGCACACTTCTGGTTTCCGGAACTTTTTTAACTTTTTCAGCAGGATTTTTTCTTTCTTCAGGTACAGTACTTTTTTTCTGCGAACTCAGTTCACTGACTTTTTTCGCAACGGTAAGCTGTTCAATAAGTTCCTGAACGTCATTATGCAGATTGCCATCATTAAGTACTGCCACAACAACCGCATCAGTTTCCCTTTTTGAACTTTCTTCAAGTTCGCCGAGAATCTTCTCACAACATTCCGGCTCTTTATACTTATTTGAACGCTTGGCAATAGCGGAAGTCAGTTCATCTTCCCATTTTGGAACGTTCGTCTTGTCTTTTAATCTGCTGTCAACCGAATTCAGAATTTCATTAAGTTTGTCGTGTGTATTCTGAATACCGGCATCAGGCATAATATCATTTAAATTATCGCTCATCAGACTGAATCTCCTCTACCGATAAGAAATTATATCGTACTCTCTGTTATTAATATTTTACAGCAACTTCTGTCGGCTTGTCAAGATTAAAAGCAAAACATTCAGAACAATAACCATTCCGAATAATTTCATCATACATTTTTTGTGCATATCAAACAAAAGCCAACTGTATAAATCGATTTATTATCACAAATCTCACACACATAGTGAAATTACGGTCACATTATCAACACCGGTTTCACAGCTATTTTTCAAACAAAAGCAAATAAAATCTTTTATTTTGAATAGCTGAAAGTTTTCATTTCCGTATTTTCTACAGCTTTCTGAATAAGCGGTTCAAAGTCAAATTTACTCTGTGCCTTTTCGATGTCAGCAAGTGCCGGTCTTACTTTCGGGTGACGGGGTGTGAAAACGGTACAGCAGTCCTCATACGGCAGGACAGAAGTTTCAAAAGTGTCTATTTTTCTTGCAATTTCGATAATTTCGGTCTTATCCATTCCCACGAGAGGACGGAAAACGGGTATTCTGCAAACTGCGTCCGTACATGAAATAGCAGCCATTGTCTGACTTGCCACCTGTCCGACGCTCTCGCCTGTAATAAGGGCAAGACAGTTGTCTTTTTCGGCTATTCTCTGTGCGATTTCCATCATAAGACGACGCATTATAATAGTGAAATATTCTTCCGGACAATTGTCCTTGATAGCTTCCTGAATCTCCGTGAACGGTACACACCAGAAAGCGATACCTCCACAGTAATCCGTAAGTTTTTCGCAGAGCTGTTCAACCTTTAGCTGAGCCCTGTCGGACGTGTAAGGCGGACTTACATAATGTATTGCAGCAATATGAACGCCTCTTTTTGCCATCATATAACCGGCAACCGGACTGTCTATTCCTCCGGAAAGCAGAAGCATGGCTTTACCGCTGCTTCCTACAGGCAGACCGCCTGCTCCCTTTATGTTTTCGGCATGGACATATGCATTTGTGTCACGTATTTCAACAGTAACAGTAACTTCCGGATTCTTAACATCAACCGTAAGATTCGGGAACTTTTCAAAAAGTATACCACCGAGTTCCATGCAGATTTCGGGCGACTTCATCGGAAAAGCCTTGTCTGAACGCTTTGCATTGACTTTAAATGTTTTCGCACTGCTGAGAATATCACTGAGATACTCAACGCTTTTATCTGTTATATCGCCGAAATCCTTTTCACACACACAGGCACGACACAGTGCAGCTATGCCGAAAATTTTCCCTACACGGTCAACGACTTCCGTCAAATCAATATTATCATCAAGAGGAGTAATGTATGTAGTAGACTGTGCAGAAGTAATTTTAAACTGTCCGAGACTTTTAATTCTGCGTTTGATGTTTTTCGTGAGCATATCCTCAAATGACCTCTTATTGAGACCCTTTAATACCATTTCACCATATTTTACAAGTACAATTTCTTTCATAATAAATAACCTTTCCTTTTATCCTCTTATTTTTTCAATTCCCTCACGGAGAGCGTTTGCAAAAGCGTCAAGTTCGTTTTCAGTCGTTTCGGAAGTCATGCTTATTCTTATCGCACTGTCTGCATTTCTGCCCTTTATACCGAACTGTTCAAGCACTCCGCTTTTCTGTCCCTTTGAACACGCCGAACCGCTTGAAACATAGATTTCTTTTTGTTCAAGAAAATGTAACATTATTTCAGAACGTTTTCCACCTGCTGAAATATTCACGACATAAGGAGACGCATTTTCCGGAGAATTTACTGTTATACCGTCGATTTCCGCAAGCCTTTCAAGCAGATATTTTTTAAGACCCGAAACTTTTTCAAAGCGTTCTGAAATAGTGGGAGCATATTTTTCAACAGCAGAACCGAATGCAGAAATAAGCGGAACGCTTTCCGTTCCGGAACGGATTCCCTTTTCCTGATGACCTCCGGTCACTTCCGGAACCACACGCACACCTTTTTTAATATAGAGTACTCCAACACCCTTGACCGCATGAACCTTATGACCGCTGAGTGAAATCATATCCGCACATAACGAACCTGCACGCACCGGAATTTTCATATATCCCTGAACGCAGTCACAGTGCGTTATAATTTCCGGAAAACGTCTTTTCACGGACTTGAAAGTCTCTCCCACAGGCANAATATGACCCGTTTCATTATTAACAAGCANCATNNTTATNATACAGGTGTTCCNGTCGNATNATTCAAGAAAATCTTCCNCATAGAACTGACCATCATCACGGGNACTTACTCTCACANCTNCAANNCCCTGCTTTTCAANAGCCGAAGCCGTTTCTNCAACTGAAGCGTGTTCGACCGAAGAAATGATTATTTTATGCTTTCTTTTTCCGTAAGCACCCATAGCCCCACGCAGTGCAAGATTATTGCTTTCGGTTGCACCCGAAGTAAAATATATTTCCCCACTGTCCGCACCGATTGAATCAGCGATAATTTTTCTTGCCCTGTCAACTGCAAGCTGTGCGTTAAGACCTGCTTTGTGCAGTGAGGACGGATTTCCGAAATTTTCCGTTAACGCATCAAGAACCGCCGCAACAGCTTCCGGACATGGTTTTGTAGTTGCGGCATTATCAAGATAAACTGACATTTTCTCATCCTTTCATATCATATTTGACGTATAATATCAATTATACCACAAAATCCACCGAATTGCCACATTATTTTTATATTTTCTGAAATTTATTTATTGTGCATTATTTTTTTGAAAAAAGTACTTTTATTTTTACGGAAGATGTGTTATAATAAGTTTGTTATATTTTCCAGTATCGGAGGCAGTGTAAAAATGTCAGGGAAAGAGAACGTATTTTCTCACCACACAAAAGAAAAATATTTACCAGCGTTTCTTATGGGTTTTTTCTGTCTGCTTATTTCAGTTATTCCGGTCATGATTGCCGACGGAGGATATTTCATATACTATGGTGATTTCAACGCCCAGCAGATTCCATTTTATAATCTTGCAAACGACGCTGTGCGAAACGGTCAGTTCGGCTGGAACTGGTTCACCGACCTCGGTTCTGACCTTATGAACTCATATTCTTTCTATCTTATAGGAAGTCCGTTTTTCTGGCTGTCCACGATTATCCCACGCTCTCTTGTAACGCTTTCCATGCCGTTTCTGCTCGCACTGAAACACGGATTTGCGTCACTGACCGCATATGCATACATACGGCGTTTTGTAAAAAGCAAAAATGCGTCTCTTGCCGGAGCTTTGCTGTATGCGTTTTCAGGATTTCAGGTATATAATATCTTCTTCAATCACTTTCAGGACGTGACCGCATTTTTTCCCTTGATGCTGATTGCAATGGAAGAAAACATAAACAACAACCGTAAAGGCGTATTTGCACTTTCGGTATCGCTCATGGCTTTCATAAACTACTATTTCTTTACCGGANAGGCAGTATTTCTTGTGATTTACTATTTATTCCGTATNAAATGTCCCGATTTNCACACNTCATGGAAAAAGTTCTGGCTGTTGCTCCTTGAAGCTGTACTCGGAACTATGATTGCCTGTGTAGTACTTCTGCCGACTGCTGTTTCAATTCTCGGAAACTACCGTGTAAATGAACATCTTTACGGGCAGTCGATAGGGCTTTCCACCGACAAGACACACATGACAGGAAAAATACAGTCGTTGTTCACTCCTGTTGACGTTCCTGCACATCCTAACGTTGTCAATTTAGCACAAGCTAAATGGGAGTCA
>WFLX010279900.1_pt1 | contig 49601 bp, 45 predicted proteins | sample 4967041 | NCBI WGS metagenome assembly WFLX01 (sample SAMN12857096, study PRJNA449069) | gut metagenome | isolation source: stool from male and female vole | host: Microtus ochrogaster | place: USA:Florida | collected 2017
AAAACGCGTGGTTGAGCGATCGCAATATCGGGCCTGAGACGCGAAGATGAGCGTCGCGCCAGAATTCATATTTGTCGCCGCCGTCGATATAGCGGTCGGCGATGTTCATTCCGCCGATATAGCCTATACGGCCATCGATTATAGCGATTTTGCGGTGGTTGCGCCAATTAATGCGCGAGCCGAGAAACGGGAAGTGTACCTTAAAGAACGGATAAATCTCTACGCCGGCTTCCTGGAGACGACGGAAAAATCTCCCCGAGGTGTTCAGACTGCCTACGTGGTCGTAAATGATCTTTATCTTTACTCCGGCTTTGGCCTTTCGGATAAGCGCTTCGGCTATGGAATTGCCGGTCGCGTCGTCCTGAAAGATGTAGTATAGAAGGTAGATATACGACTCCGCGTTGTTGATGTCGTTGATGAGCGATTTAAATTTATCGGAGCCGTTATTGAACATCTCCACGTCGTTGCCTTCGTAGAACGGAGATGACATGAGCGACTGTCCGAGGCGTATAAGCTGCGCGCTCTCGGCCGAGAGCGAATGATTAGCCGCATTAAATGCCTTTGCCGCTTCGTGCCGTTTCAGCTTGCGTCGGTTGCGCTTGGATATGAAGCGCTTGTTCTTGATGCTTCGGCCAAAAAGTATGTATAGCAAAAGCCCGAAAACAGGAACGACCAGCAACACCGTGACCCATGCGAGCGATTTCACCGGGTTGCGGTTCTCGGATATGACGAGGCCTACGATCGATAGGATCGTAATCACGTACACAGCCAGCAAAATCGAATAAAACAGGTACACGGATTGAAAAATGTTAAAGTCAAGTATGTTTCATATATTGTGTTGAAACATACTTGACAAGGTTGAAATGTCGATTACATGACGCCGCGTTCGCGCAAACGGCATTGCCAGGTCCACGCCGAGCGCATGGTTTCGTCGAGAGGTGTGTCAGCTTTCCAACCGAGCACATTATTGGCATGAGACGGGTCGGCCCAAACTTTCTCAATGTCGCCGGCGCGTCGGGGTGCGATTTTGCGCGGTACTTTCACTCCCGTAGCACGCTCGAAAGATTCGATCAGCTCAAGGACTGAAACGCCGTTGCCGGTGCCGAGGTTGAAAATCTCGATTTTGTCGGCGGTCTTGTCTTCGAGCATACGGGTGACTGCCATGACATGGGCTTTAGCGAGGTCTACCACGTTGATATAGTCGCGGATGCAAGAGCCGTCGGGGGTATCGTAGTCGTCGCCAAACACGCTCAGCTCCTTGCGTATGCCGATAGCTGCCTGGGTGACGTAAGGTATCAGGTTTTGAGGAACGCCGTTAGGCAACTCGCCGATTTCAGCTGAGGGATGCGCTCCTACTGGATTGAAATATCGTAGGATAATGCTTTTGAAGGGCGCGCCCGAATTAATCACGTCTGTTATGATCTCTTCCGAAATCTGCTTGGTGTTACCGTAAGGCGACGTTGCCTTCTTGATGGGCGATTGTTCGGTCACGGGGTTGACATCCGGCTCGCCGTAAACGGTGCATGATGATGAGAACACTATGCCCTTCACATCATTGGGCCCCATCAGCTCAAGCAGGTTCATCAGCGTATTGAGGTTGTTGCGATAATAGAGTATCGGTTTTTCGAGTGATTCGCCTACGGCCTTAGACGCGGCGAAGTTTATTATGCCTTTTATGCCGGGATAGTCGCGGAAAAGAATCTGCAGTGCGGTCATGTCGGTGCAGTCGGCTTCCACGAAGTCGGGTCGGATGCCGGTGATTCGTTCGATGCCGTCGAGCACGTCTATATTTGAGTTAGAAAGATTGTCGATTATAACTACGGGATAGCCTGCTTGTTGCAGCTCCACTACTGTATGCGATCCGATGAAGCCGGTTCCGCCGGTCACTAAAATACGGGGTTTTTGTTCTGTGCCCATTTTTAATCAATATGATATTTATTCAAATTTCTATAATTTTAGCTAATTACTACTGTGCCACTCCCTTCATGGTCAGTGAAATGCGCTTGCGGTTAAGGTCTACCGACAAAACGCGCACCTTCACGTGCTGATTGAGCTTCAGCGCTTCGGATGGATGACGGATGAATTTGTCGGCTATCTGCGAGAGATGCACGAGCCCGCTTTCATGCACGCCTATATCAACGAAAGCGCCGAAGTCGGTGATGTTGTTGACGATTCCTGGTAGCTCCATTCCCTCCGCGAGATCGGTTATCTCGTTAATGCCTTCCGCGAACTCAAATACTCCGGCTTTCTCGCGCGGGTCGCGCCCGGGCTTTTCAAGCTCCTTTATTATGTCGGTCAGAGTCGGGAGGCCGATTGTGTCGGTGACGTATTTCTCAAGGTCAATGGCTTTCAGCTTAGAGGGTTGCTTTACCAGCTCGTCGAGTGTAACGCCATAGTCCGCGGCCATTTTTTCCACGATATGATAGCTTTCGGGGTGAACGGCTGTATTGTCGAGAATACGGTCGGATGACGGTATACGCAGGAAACCTGCGGCCTGCTGATACGCTTTAGCGCCGAAGCGCGGCACTTTAAGAATATCCTCGCGATGATGAAAATCGCCGTTCGATGCTCGATAGGCCACAATGTTTTTAGCCATTGAGGCTCCGATGCCCGACACGTAGGATAGCAACTCGGCCGAAGCGGTGTTGAGGTTTATACCGACTGAGTTGACACACGCCTCAACGGTGGCATCGAGAGACTCTTTCAGCTTTTTCTGGTCAACGTCGTGCTGATATTGGCCGACACCGATTGATTTAGGGTCGATTTTAACTAATTCGGCAAGCGGATCCATCAGGCGTCGCCCTATAGAGACGGCACCGCGGACCGTGACATCGTAGTCGGGAAATTCGTCGCGGGCGATTTTCGAGGCTGAATATACCGACGCTCCATTCTCGTTAACCACATATACCTCAAGCCCTTTGGGCAGAAAGCAGGTTTTCAGGAACTTCTCTGTTTCGCGGCTGGCTGTGCCGTTGCCAAGCGAAATAGCGTCGATGTCGTATGCCTCAACGAGATTGGAAATCTTTCGTGCCGAAGCCTTAAGGTCGTTGTGAGGCGGGGTAGGATAGATTACGTCGTTGTGGAGGAGATTGCCGTTAGCGTCGAGGCAAACCACCTTGCAGCCTGTGCGGAAACCGGGGTCTATGGCCAGCACTCGCTTCGATCCGAGCGGGGCCGCAAGGAGAAGTTGGCGAAGATTGTCGGCAAAATTCTTTATCGCCGCTTCGTCGGCGCGCTCTTTAGCGGCTGCCAGCATTTCATTTTCCATAGATGGTTGAATGAGACGCTTGTAAGAGTCGCGTACGGCGTCGGAGATGATCTGGCAGGCGAGATCCGAGCCATTGCCTTTTATATAGTAGGAATTTAACCGATCGAGCACAATATCGTCGTCAACGGTCATGTCGATTTTCAGCAACCCCTCGTTGATGCCGCGCATTATGGCGAGTACCTGATGAGAGGAGCATCGGTTGAGCTTGGAGGCGAAGTTAAAGTAATTTTCATAATTGACCGCTTCCTCCTTTTTCCCTTTTGCCGGAGCGACTTTTATCTCGGCGTGTCGGGTATAGACGCCGCGGACGTAGGCGCGCACCCGCTGCGACTCGCTTACTCTCTCGGCAATTATGTCGGCGGCTCCGGCGACTGCGTCGTCGGGAGTGTTGACGCNGCTCTCGGAGTTCACAAATTTTGCGATGTTTCGNTCAGAGAAATCGCGGNGGTTGAGCAGAATCATGTCNGCGAGAGGTTCGAGACCCTTCTCCCGGGCGATTTGGGCNCGAGTGCGACGCTTTGGCTTGTAAGGGAGGTAGAGGTCCTCGACGACTGCCGAATCATACGTCTCGTCAATACGTCGGCGCAGCTCCTCGGTCAGTTTGCCCTGCGACTCTATGGTCGCGATTATGTATTCCTTGCGGGCAGCGAGCTCTTCGAGTCTCTTCGACTCTTTCTCGATCTCGAAGATAGCCACCTCGTCGAGCGATCCGGTAGCTTCCTTGCGGTAACGGCTGATAAAAGGTATAGTAGCGCCCTCGCCGAGGAGCGAAATCACGTTTTCAACGTTGCGTATGGGTATATTGAGTTTTTGCGCGATGTATTCGGCTGTTGTCATAGATGCAAAGATGATAGTATGTTACAATCACACCACGAAGTTACGCGAAAAAAATCATAGTCGCAAATCATTATGCCGTCATATTTGTCTACTTTGTGAAAATGTGCTGAGAGTGCGTCCTGATATATGTGTCTCGCGACAGGCTTTTAGCCGATAGCGGCAAATCGTCATAATTTGCCTTCATCATGGTAGGAATAGTAGCCGTTAGCGGCTACTATGATATGGTCGAGCACATTAATGCCGAGCATGTCGGCCGCGTTTTTTAGCCTCCTGGTTAAAACGTCGTCTTCGATGCTCGGTTTTACGTTGCCCGACGGATGATTGTGAACAAATATCAGGGAGTCTGACATTTTGTCTACCGCTGTTTTCATCGCTAACTTGATGTCGACAAGGATAGTGGCCGTGCCCCCTTTGGAAATGGTATCGACGTATATGATGCGGTTGCCCCGGTTGAGATGGATTACGATGAAGAGCTCGTAGGGAAGGTTTTCTATGTCGTTGCGTATGTAGTTATATATCGATTGTGAGCCGCTGATTTTGTAATCTTGTTTGCGCAAATCCGCCTGGTAGCGTTTGCCGAGTTCGAAAGCGGCCACGAGCGAGATGGCTTTTGCCGGGCCGATGCCGTTGAATTTGTTGCATAGCTCATGCACCGTCATGCGTTGCAGCCTTGAAAGACGCCCGTCGTTGACGCTCAAAATCTCGCGGCTGAGTTCGATTACTGATTTTCCGGGCATGCCGCTACCTAAGATTATGGCAAGCAGTTCGGCGTCGGACAGCGTCGATATTCCGTTGCGTAGCGCTTTTTCGCGCGGCTTGTCGTCTTCATCGAGGTCGCGGACGCGGTTTATCGACGGCTTCGGCTTATTTTCCGGTGTGATATAGTCGGCTGACATGGTTATTTACCTTTGCGTATTGCGATTTCTTCTTTTATATCACGTCCTTTGCCCAGCAATATCTTGCTTACGAAAGCCTTGATGAATCCCGTGCCATAGCCGATAAGCTGTATGAAGGATGCGGGCACCGCTTTCATAGCCACTGTAAGCGACTTTGTCGACACTAATGCGGCTACGAAGAGAGCGGCGGCATACACTCCGATGGGGAGCAGCCACCATGGACTTACAGCGACGCCGAGCACCAATAGGGCGATCAGCCCTATCACGAACATGGCCGGGAGAGCGTGGACAATCTTCAGCGAGCCGGGATATAGAAGCTTGAGGGTGATTCGCGACATTCCGAAAACATGAACTTGCCGGAAAAATTTCTTGAAATCGACGCGCCGCTTATGATATACCTCGCAGTCCCTGATAAGCGAAGTGGAGAAGCCCGCGGCTTCGATACGCTTGCTCATGTCGATGTCCTCTGAAAACATCTCGCGGAAGCCCCCAACGCGATTATACACCTCGCGCGAAAAGCCCATATTGAAGGTGCGCGGGGTGAATTTCTCCATCTGCATTTTCCCTCCTCTTATCCCGCCGGTGGTCAGAAACGAGGTCATGGCGAAGTTGATGGCCTTCTGGGTAGTTGAAAAAGATTCGTGGGCCGCATCGGGTCCGCCGAAGCAGTCGGTTGGCGACGCTTCGAGTCGCTTCTCGAGCGTCGCGAAATAGTCGGGGGGAATGACGCAGTCGGAGTCGAAAAACACGAAGTACTCGCCCTTCGCATTTTCCATAGAGTTATTTCGGGCTATCGAGCGGCCTTCATTATCCTTGTAAAAATACTGTATAGGTATTTTATCCGCATATTTATCGACAATATCTTTGCAGGGGATGGTTGAGCCATCCTCGGTTATGACTACCTCAAAGTTCTTGACCGTCTGCTCCGAAAGGCTTCGGAGCAGATCGTCGATTTCATCTGGGCGGTTGTAGACCGGGATAATGATGGAGAACATTTAGAAGTTGTAGCCTATGGAGATGTTGATATTGTTGCGGCGGAAGTTGTCGTATTTCAGGCTACGGGCCTTCGTCATGCCAATGCCTCCAGAGAGCGACACATAGTATTTCTGATAAGTCACGCCCACGCCTATCACCCATTGAAGGTCGAGTCTTTTAAAGCCCCCTTCTCCAAATATCGATTGGTCTTTGAGCGGATCTTTAGCATCGTTCCAATGCTCTTTGGCTGTGAGGTTTACGTTGAGCTGAGGGCCGGTGAAAGGAGCTATGCGCACATCGTCGGTGAAATCGAAGAAATAACCGAACTGCATAGGAATTCTGAAACCGAAATTCCTTATCGAGCCGTTGATCATGTAGGGGCCGTATTCATCGTATCCGGCTACGATTTCCATGCCGAATGTGTCGTAAAACAGCGATAACCCCGGCTCGAAATATAGATTTTGCCACAAAGGGATATTGTAGACAGCTCCGAGAGTGAATCCGGCGCCGTTGTTGTAAACATCGTTATTGCCGCTGGTAGAGGTGATGTCGACTCCGAGACGCGCGCCGAAATAGGGAGCGTTGTCGGGGTTGTTATAGAGTGTGTAGTCGCTGTTTTGGGCTGAGACGGTGAACGCTGCCGCCAGAGACATAAGTCCGATAAGTTTTTTTTTCATCGCGATAATTTATTAATTGGAACGTACTATAAAAACGTGAAAATATCGTGATTTATTTCGTTTAATATGCTTTTAAAAGTGATTTTTGGTATCTAATTGAGCGTTTTTTGACACTTAAATGCCAATTTTAGTAGTCATAAAGCAGCTCTAAGTCGTCGATATAAAGCACCGATCCGTTGCCGCCGGTGAAGTAGTCGCCATACATGCTGGCCGACGCCACGATGAGTATGTACTTCGGCGTGCGTGAGGTTGTTTTGTAATTCAGCTCAAATTCAAACGGTTGCCACGACGTGACGTCGGAGCCATTTAGCATCTTGCCATAGGCTATCACATCCGATGCATCGGGATTGAAGAGATGCTGGTCCTTAGGATTGGTGCGTATCTGGAACGGCTGATCGGAATCGATAAGCGCGCACCATACTATACACGTGTCGGGGCGGCCTTTAATCGACTCAAATCCGGCTGTCACGCTGCTTATCGGAGCGGAATGATATTTGTAATATCCGCGGAGCTTGGTGGGTCGCTGGGTAAACGGACGGCCGAAGTCGAGTATACCGTTTGTGCCGTCGGTGCGCACGTAAGTTCCGGCGAAAATATTTCCGGCGGCAAGTTTGCCGATCATGCCGATGCCTACGAATTTGGTTTCGAGCATAGCTGATTGGCCTTTGCCGGTAGGAGTGTCGGTTGAGGGAGTGGTGTTGCTCGGGCCGAGCGTGGTAGCGCCCTTGTTGCCGGTTCCCCAATACGGGTCGGCCCCTTCAGCCCATGGGCACCAGATCTTGCCGTCGAGCCACCAGTTCTCGAAGTCGGCGTTAGGCGGCTGGATGTTGAAGCCGGTGTGGAAAGATATTTCGTTACCGAGATCCGAATCCGAAACGGCGCGCGCTATGTAGTCGGTATCCGACTCCAGGTTGATCAGACGGGCGTGGAATGAGCCTCCGGTTGTGGTCAGCCATGAATCGGGCACGCGGATCCACTCGTCGTCCGAAGCGTCGGCGCGGCGGTATTCGACTGAGTTGCTGCGCCCTTCCTGAGCCTCGCCGTAGACCCATGCCACGTTGGTCCATGCGTCGACCGAAGTGGTTGTAACGAGAGCTTCGGTCACTTCGGCGTAGATGGTCCATGTCGCTGTTCGGCCGTAGTCGGTCACATCGATCCGGAGCGGCGATCTGAGGTCGACTGTCGATCCGGGAGCGAGATCGGGGCTCATCGTGGAGTTGACTGAGCCGAGCTTGGCCGACAAAACCTTCACTTTCGAGAGATTGACCGACTCAGGGAGAGTGACGATTATGCGTCGGGCCGGCACGTCGATCACCGAGGCTCCCATCTGGTTGGCCACGGTGAAGTATCGCTCGATAGTTTGAACGGCTTTGACAGTCCATACATATTCCTGATACAGCCCGAGCACAAAATAGTTGGGCGACGAAAGGTCGAGTGAGCCGTGAATAGAATCGCCGACGAAATGGCTGCCGGGGGTGATCGCGCAAGAAGTCACGTTGACGTTGTAGATGTCGGCTTCTTCGGTCAGATAAACCGTAGCGGTGCGCGACGCCGAGTCGAGTGCTGCGGCCTGTGCCTGATATTCCACTTCAAGCGAGGTGATGTTAGGTTGGATGAGCGGATACGGTATGTCGTTCTTTATGCAAGAGGTGGCGATGCATCCCAGCGCAACCGCTATAGCTATATTTAGTAATAATCGGTTCAATGTAATGGCGATTTATATTTTGTGGGCAATAATCAATTAACTAAATGTTTACCGCGAGACCGAAGTTAATGTTGAAGATGTTGAAGCGAAAGTTGGCGCCGGAGGTGAAGCGCGATCCTTCGTTCTCGCCGTTGGTGGCCTGCTTTTCATTGCGCAGGTGGAGACCGAAGACGCCGAACGACACATTAAACGACACGTTGTCCATGATGTAAACGCATAGACCGGGTGAGAAATTCAACGCTGCCGACACGGTGTTGGTGCGCGTGTCGCGCGGCTCGCCTCCGATAAGGCGTTTGAAGCGCGAGGAACCGCTGCCAAATCCGAGGTCAACCTCATTGAATATAGCGAAACGTTTTTCCGCTCCGAGGCCGATATAGTTGCGGTAATTGATCGATGCGGTGTAGGATTGGGCGTAATAAGTCACGTCAGACAGCGTGAAGCTCATATCGTCGTCGAAGTCAAACGACATGTTCTCGAGGTCGACGTTGGAGTGTGTATAGCTGAATTTTATACCTATCGACTGGTTGTGGCGGAAGAAGTAGGAGATTGAGGGATTGAGGGAGTAAGTCTTAACCTTGATGTCGAAATTGTTGAGTATCGACAGCACTTGAATGTCGTCGGTGTTGATTTCGCCGTATGAAGCCGTAAGGCCGAACGACCATTGCCCTTTGGGAATAAACAGGAAGTTGTAGAGGCCGCGGTCATATCGCCCGTAGTTGGTTTGGGGCAGGATTATGCTGACCGTGTCGTTGCCTACGACCACTTGCTCTCCGAGATGAGGGTTAGGCACGGAGTCGAGCATGATTTTATGCGAGCCGAGCAGATTCTCGTTGATGATGAAGTTGCTGCTGAAGTCGGGGAGCGACTTGCTTCGCCCCGCCTCAGGATTGGCGGCAAAGGCCGTTATCCCTGTCACAAGCGTAAAGAGTAGTATAGCGATGCGATTCATGATGGTGTCAGAGATAAAAAGCCACTCCAAACATTATGGAGAACAGGTTGATACGGAAATTAGCTGATTTGCTGTCGGAATGCGCGACATGGATTTGGTCGGTTATGGCCTTTGAGTTGCGGTAGTTGAATCCGAGCACGCCTACGTTGACCTCTATCGCGGAGTAGTTGTTGAGAAACATTACCATGCCGGGGGCGAGCCCGATGTTGAGGTTGAAATTTGTGGAGTACGTGCCGGTAAGGTCATTGCCCGATCCGCTGCATATTTTAGTTTGACCGCCGCCTAATTCTATCTGCACTTCGTTGAATAGGCCGAATCGGCGGTTGTTGCCGAGACTGATATAGTTGCGGAAGGCGGTCGTTGCCGAGAAGTTCTGAGTGATGGAGTAGAGGTTGTCGATGTTGTATTCAGTGTCGTCGGCGAGCACCACGTCGGCGCTCGAAAGGCGAGTGCGCGAGCGGGTGTAGGCGAAGCGACCGCCGGCAGCCAGGTTGTCCTTAAAGCAATACATCAGCATCGGGCTGAGCTTGAATGAATAGGTGTCGCCGTTGATGTTCTCGATTATGAGAAATTGATAGTTGCTTTGGTTTGATTGTGAGTAGCTGACGCTTACTCCGGTAATCCATTGCCCTTTGGGTATGAAAGATATTTGCTCAATGCCTCGCTTGAACGTCTCTTGCGCTGAAACCCCGGTAGCTCCGACGGTCAGCAGCAAAGCTATTATGGATAGTATTCGTCTAAGCATTTCTACGTAAATGGACCACGGCTGTATGGAGGAGAGGCGCGAGCCGTTACTAAGATTTGTTGTGAAATTTCAGCAAAATTAATCAAAATTGATGAATCTGCATAATGATTTGCCGTTATTTCACATTTTTTGCCCCGAAAGCGTGATAACCAGTTCGCCCCCTTGCGATAGATCTTTATGGGTGAGAATGTTGGACTTCAGAGGCTTGCCGTTAAGCGATATTCGGGTTACGACGTTGTCGCCGGGGTTTGAACGGTCGGCTTTGATAGTGAATGTTTTGGCCGCGAAGTAATCGGGGTCGAGGTTGAAGACTATGCTGTCGAAGAGAGGCGCTGTCACTTCGTAAGCGGCTGCGCCGGGATAGAGGGGGCGAAGACCGCATGTGGCAATCACGTATTCCGCAGGGTCGTCACCGGTCATTAGCGTGCTTTCTAAAACAATCTCCCTGACTTGATTATGACGTTGAATAGCCGCGGAGTCGCCTACGGTTTTGGCTAATTGAAGGAGGCACCATTGTGTATGGGCGGCGTCGGCTGCCGAGGCTGTGGGAGCGAGAATTTCCGCTGTGTTTTCGGCGTAGGAGAGCGCACGGGGAAGATTTGATGGAAATAGCCCTTTCATCACGCAGTCGGTGAGCAGCGAGATCGACGCTTTACCGGTCTTGGTGTCGATTGAGGGGGATAGGAAAGTGTCGTCAACGAAGTTCTTTGAGCAGTTTTCGCGGGCCGATGCGATGATGCTGTTCATCGCGTCGCGCGCAACAGCCGGATTTATGATGGTAAGTAAGGGGAAAAGCGTGTTTACCTGATTGGGATTGCAATATAAGATTCGATGAATATAGCCGCGCGAAGTGTGGTCGCGGTTATCGGCGCCGCGATATTGGCCGTCAACGTCTATAGCCATGCGGGGGTCGAGCATCGACTGGTAGAGCGCTGTGTAAAATTTGGTTTTATCGTTTTCAGAGCCGCCTTCCACTGCGATTTTGCTCAATTCGTTATCCCAGGCGCTTATCGCGTCGGCCTGTAACTGCGCAATGGATTGCGGAGAAATAAGCTCTTTACGGAAGTTGGACATCGCCCCCGGTATACTGGTATGGGATATTGCTGTCTTTACGATAATATCCTCCCCTTCGCGGGTCGAAAATTCGCAGATCAGGTTTACGTTGTCGCCCTCGAATTCCGTTGTCGGGTCAATTTTGCCCCCACCCGCGGAAAAGCCTGAGCGCGAAGGCTTTTTGCTTAGTTCGCAATAAAAGTAAATAGTATTAGCTGGGTGCTCGCCGTCGGCCGCTGCGAATTTGATCCATCCCTTGAACGACCTGTCGCTTACCCATTTCACGCGCTGATAAGAATTCGCTTTATCGCGTTTCGCGAAGTCGAATTTCAGCGTCGAGTTAGCCGACTGACGAAACTTGAATTCTATCACCGCGCCGCGAGGGGTAGCGGCTACTTGCTCGCCGAGAATTGCGGAAGGCGAGGAAATGCTTATGGCATTGGCGATTACGCTGTCCGAAATGCGCGTCAGGCCCCAAGGGGTCGCTTCATATACAGGGGAGTCGACGTATTCCGAGGCTTTTTTTGCAGATAGGTTGAGAGGGAGTAGCAGAGTGAGAGCTACTGCAAAAAAGATTGTGGAGAGTTTCATTTTCTTACAGGGTCAAAGGTGACATCGCACCCGAGTTTCTTGAAGATTTTGCGGTCGACCTCGCTTAAGCGGCCGGTCACGTGCACTTGGCAGCCGTCGAGCATAGGCAGCGCGTCGAGAGCGCGTCGGCATAGCTCGTCGGTCTGCGACAGCACGGCTAACGCCACAAGTACCTCGTCGGTGTGCAGTCGCGGATTGCGCCCATGGAGCATCGAGGTCTTCATTCGCTGTATAGGCTCGATCATTTGTTGCGGTATTAGCTTCACATCGTGAGGTATGTTAGCTATACGTTTAGTCGCGTTGAGAATAAGGGCCGCGCTGACGCCGAGAAGATCCGAAGAATGAGAGGTCACGATCGAGCCGTCGGCGAGTTGCACGGCTGCGGCGGGGCCTTGACGGTCGTATGAAACGGCGCGGGCGGCCACGGTCGGCGTGCGATAGTCGGTTGTTATTTTCATTTGGCTCATCAACAGCTTTATCTTGTTGATTTCAGCCTCGTTGGAGCGTCCGTCGGCAAGCGACTCAAGGGCGCGGTAGTAGCGGCGAATGATTTCCTGTAACGAAGCCTCGCGGCACACGTCGTCGTCGCAAATGCAGAATCCCGCCATGTTGACGCCCATATCGGTGGGCGATTTGTAGGGGCTTTCGCCGTATATGCCCTCGAAAATGGCATTGAGCACAGGGAAAATCTCAATGTCGCGGTTGTAATTAACGGTGGTTTTCCCGTATGCCTCAAGGTGGAAGGGGTCGATCATGTTCACGTCGTTGAGGTCGGCAGTGGCGGCTTCGTAGGCCACGTTGACGGGGTGCTTCAACGGAATACTCCATATTGGGAAAGTCTCGAATTTGGCATATCCGGCTTTCACGCCGCGGCGATTCTCGTTGTAAAGCTGAGAGAGGCACACGGCCATTTTGCCGCTGCCGGGACCGGGAGCTGTCACTACTACAAGCGGGCGGGTTGTCTCAACATAATCATTCTTGCCGAAGCCCTCGTCGGAGTCGATCAGTTCGACATTGGCCGGATAGCCCTCAATAAAATAATGATAATAGACCTTTATACCGAGCCTTTCGAGGCGTTCGCGGAAAAGCTGGGTGCTTTTCTGGCCGTTGAAGTGGGTGATCACAACCGAGCTTACATAAAGTCCGCGGCTCTGAAACTCCTCGCGCAGACGCAGCAGATCCTTGTCGTAGGTGATACCAAGGTCGGAGCGCATCTTGTTTTGCTCGATGTCGTTGGCCGAAATGACCATCACAATCTCAGCGTCGTCTTTTAGCTGCATCAACATTTTGAGCTTGCTATCGGGTTGAAATCCTGGCAGGACACGCGACGCGTGGTAATCATCAAAGAGCTTGCCGCCAAATTCGAGGTAAAGCTTGCCGGAGAATTTCGCGATGCGCTCCTTAATGTGTTCTGACTGGATTTTGAGGTACTTGTCGTTGTCGAAGCCTGTTTTCATTGTGACGATCTAATTGAGATTACTGTGACGGTCTATTTATGATTTAGGAGAGGCAGATATTGGATTTCCGGCGCGAATTTACGAAAAAATTCCGAATCCCCCTCATCTCCCCAAAATTTGCTCCGCGCTACTTTGCTTATCGTTTTGCGGTCATTGCATCTATCAAGTCCTGATAGCAGGTAACTTTATGAAACTTGACGTTGTCGGTTGAGATTTCGTCAAACAGCTGACCGCAGCAGTCAATCTTGGCATTTTCTATTGCGTTAAGCTGCATTGATTGGAGCGAGCCTTTGGTTTCGGCAATGAAGAAGATGAGTTTGCTATCAGGTAAATTTGATAGCATTGTATCTAAACTTGAACTTCATCGAGTTGCTCCTCCTTTTTGTAATAGGAAAAGATGTTTTTGCATCTCAATCTCCTGACGCAGCTCTTCTTCCGAGGGTAGGAAGGTCAGATATTTTGACGCAAAAAGTTGTTTGCTGCCATTAAGCATAGAATATTTTGCAATGTCCTCGCTTGTTTCAGCACAAAGCAGTATACCGATAGTCGGATTATCACCCTGAGTACGTTTCAGATCGTCATACATACGTACATACATATCCATTTGCCCCACGTCCTGATGAGTTATTTTCGTTGTTTTCAGGTCAATCAATACAAAACATTTCAGCAAATAGTTGTAAAATACCAAGTCAATGTAATAGTCACCTGCGTCAGTAACTACATGCTGTTGACGCTCCACGAAAGCATAACCTTTTCCAAGTTCCATCAAGAATTGCTTAAGATGTGTGATGAGCGCGCTTTCAAGCTCACTTTCTGTATAAGTGGCATCTTTTTCAATACCAAGAAATTCCGTAACAAAAGGCGACTTGATATAATGTTCAGGTGTTATAACCACATTATCCTTTGCCGTCAATNGGCTCATTTCTTCAGCCANCNCATCTTTGTNGGCNGNAGCTAACAGACGATTATAATATNGCGAGCCTACATTTCTTTCAAGCGTCTTTACCGACCACATTTGATGAGCTGCTTCATCCATATACCACAGTCTGGCCTTCTCATTCTTTTCTCCGAGGATAGCCTTTATATGAGACCACGTGAGATTTTGCACACGCGTGTGCAAAATCTCCCATTGCGGGAAATAGATGTATAACTGTCTGTAATATGCCAAACTACGAGGATTATAGCCTTTGCCCAATTCAAAGGTTAGTTCCTGTGACAATACGTTTATCAGATTGGCTCCATATTTAGCGCGAAGTTCACCATCTTGATCTTCCTCTACAATACGTTGACCAATAGCCCAACGCTCATGGATTATGGTAATATTGAGAGAATAGGCTGCTTCTGTTCGATATTTTCTAACTATATCTCTAATATCCTCAACAAACTTGGATAAACTCGATGGTTTCATGTTTTATATGATTCTCCGGATGAAGTCGGCTATAAAGCCATTGCGGTTTGGGTTTGGTTTTGAATTCCTATTCACTGAAAGTTACAGCACTCTTCACGGCAATTATGTTTTTCCCATCGTGGCCAATAATTGAGAATTGTGCATTTTAAGAGCAAACGAAGCTACGCAATCAATTCGCGCTTGCGGCGTGCTGATTGATGTAGCATACAAAAGTACATAAAAATATTGATATAAAAGTTATTTTACTGTCAATCGTTATCAATAATCTCGCATCATTGACCTCATTGCTATAATAAANGNTACCGGNTTTGNGCGGGGATTTTGTAATTAGGAGAGGTTTGAGTAATTTTGTGTTGTAATTCGCGACCTTTATGGATACTTTCTCAAAATATCTTACGATGGTGGCCGACACGCTATGCGGCTATCCACTGTTTTTTCTGCTTATCGGAGGGGGGCTCTACCTCTTCATCCGATCGGGTATGATCTCGCTTCGGCGCCTCCCGGCTTCAATCAAGGAGCTAAGGGTGAAGTCGGACGCTGACAATGGCCAGATCTCGTCGGCACAGGCATTGGCCTCGGTAGTTGCCGCCACGGTAGGTCTAGGTAATATCGCGGGCGTGGCGATCGCACTCGTGGTTGGAGGTCCGGGCGCTATTTTCTGGATGTGGGTGAGCGCGCTGATAGGTATGTCGACGAAGTTTCATGAAGGAGTTCTTTCTATTATGTATAAAGGGAAGGATGACGCGGGCAATTCTCGCGGTGGCACCATGTATATTATCGAGCATGGCCTCGGAGATAAATGGAAACCGTTGGCGCGGTTCTTCGCTATCGCCGGCATGTTTGGCACGCTGTGTATCATGAACGCCAATCAGCTCCCTGAAGCCGCGATGGCGGTGTTCACCACTCCGGAGTCGGTCGAAGCCAACGGGCTTCTAAGCGGAGTCTCGTCGCTTACGGGGCTGACCAATGCGCAATCCTATCGTCTGCTTTTCGGACTGGCGGTTGCTGCTATAGTGGCAGTGGTGGTGCTAAAAGGAATCAAGCGCATTGCCCGCGTAGCCTCGGTAATGGTCCCGGCTATGGTAGGGCTTTATTTCGTGATGGTATTATACATAATACTCACTCATATCGATGCCGTTCCCGGTGTGTTTCAGCGTATATTTTCCGAGGCGTTTAACTTGCGTGCCGGATTTGGAGCTTTTGTGGGTATAGCCATAATAGGCGCGCGGCGCGCGGCTCTCGTCAATGACGCCGGCATAGGCACGGCTACCATTATGCACGGCGCTTCGCGCAACGACCGCCCTGTGCGCGAGGGATTGATAGCCATGTTGGGCCCGAGCATCGACTCCGGCCTGGTGTGCACGCTTACGGCCTTAGCCATACTGCTATGCGGCGATATAGATGTCGACGGAGTGCAGGGATTGCAGGTGGCAATGGGTGCGTTCGCTAAGGGAATACCATTCGGCGAATATCTGCTGTTGGTAGTGGTGATATGCTTCGGAATGTCGTCGATGTTCTCCTATTCGTTTTACGGAACGAGCTGCGCTGCATACCTGTTGGGAAACAATATGTCGAAATGGTACACGCGGTTTTTCGTCGTGTCGCTCGTTTTTTTCGCTGTTCTGCCCCTTGAGGCGGCGGTCGGGATGTGCGATCTGTTCTACGCTTTGATGGCGTTCCCGACTATGATAGTAGTGATAGCTCTCAGTCACAAAGTGAGAGCCGCGGCTAAGGAATATTTCGCGAAAGGTAATAAATAAGTAATAAATAAGTGTTGAAAATCACATTCTAAATAAATCAATCATGAAAAGGATATTGCTGTTAGCCGCGTTGCTGATTGCCGCAATGAATGTCAATGCAGCCAAACCTTCGCCCGAAAAGGTTAAGGAGGATGCTACGGTAGGGAGTAAGTGGCAAGGGAAGAAAGTGGGATTTCTCGGCGACTCGATGACCGATCCGCGGAGAGGTCGCGGCGAAGAGCATTGGTGGAGCTATCTTCGCCAACTTATCGGCATAGATGACTACGTGTTTGCCCGCAGCGGATATCGCTGGGACAAGATGCTGCCCTTAGCCGAGCAGATGCGCGACTCGGTTGGAACCGATTTGTCGGCTATTTTTATCTGGTGCGGGACCAACGATTTCAACGGAAACAAGCCGATAGGGGAGTTCTTCACCGAAGCTACCGAGCAGATTAACGTCAATGGTCAGGAAGTGCCGCGCAAGCATCGAGTGTGGAACTACGGGGATGATACTTATACCGGGAGCATAAACCGCACTCTCCGCTTCCTCAAAGAGAACTATCCTGATACTCAGATATATATTATGACCCCTATACATCGCGGCTTCGCAAGCTTCAATGAAAAGAATGTGCAGCAAGATGAGGATTACGCCAATGCTCTCGGTCTTTACATTGAAGATTACGTCGACGTGTTGAAGCGGGCGGCCGCATATTGGTCAGTCCCGGTCATTGACTTATATGGTGAGAGCGGTATATACCCTAATCTACGCAGTAATGACGACCTGATCGCAAAGCCCGATACCGACCGTCTGCACCCCTCCGAGGCGGGGCACTACCGGGTGGCTCGTATCATACAGGATATGTTACCCGATCCGTGGCGATAGAGTGTTTACTTGCGACGGAGGGTCAGTAGAGTGATTTCGGGGGTAGCGCCGATGCGCATCGGCGTACCCACAGTTCCTGCGCCGATATTGATGTAAAGATGACGGCCGAGAGAATCGGTCACAAGCCCGGCGTAATCTTTGTAAGCCCACGCAGCGGGTGAAAATCCGAAGATACGTGTCTGCATGGCGTGGGTGTGGCCCGAAAGCGTTAACGCGATGTTGTTGTCGGCATTGTCGCGGATAGCCGTTTGCCAATGAGCCGGATCATGCGACAAGAGAATTTTGGTCACGTTATCGCCCGGATCAGGATAAGCGCGCTCCAGCGACCCATAGACCGGGAAGCGACCGGTGCCGATATTCTGCACTCCGATGAGCGCGATCGAATCGTTACCACGACGCAGTGTGAAGGTTGAGTCGCTCAGCAGCGTCAGTGAAGATTCGTCGTAAAGAAGCGCGAGGTGCTCGCGGTCGGCCTCTTTCTGCAAAACGGCATCATTAGGATAGTAGTAATCGGCATAATCGTGATTGCCGAGCACTGCATACTGTCCGTCTGCGCCGTGGAGACGACTCAGCACCGGCATGAAAGGATAGGCTTCGGCGGCATGACGATTGACGATGTCGCCGGTAAAGACCACCAAATCGGGATTCAATTCATTTATTCGATCAACAATTTTGCTTACAAAGGCGGTATCGCCGTCAAATGNGCNCACATGGAGGTCGGANNTTTGGGCTATGCGATAGCCGTCGAATTCATCGGGGAGCGAAGCGATAGGCATATCTACCTCCTCCACGTCGATTTGATAGCGGTTGATTAAAGCTCCCCACCAAAACGCCGCGAAGACCAGAATCCCGGCGCCTGCGGCAATCCATGTGGCGATGCCGCATTTGTTTTCGCGCGATTTACGGCGCATGAAAATCCTCGGTATTTTAGCGAAAAGGTCGATCGCGGTGAATATGATTTGAGAAAAAGTGATTGAAAGATAAACTATCAGTCCCCACATTTGAGCCATAAACAGCGAGTCGGAGACCTCGTTGCGAGCGATAAACGCAACCGGCGCAACCGATGCGATCGCGATCAGGCAGATGGCGCAGTGGCATATAAGTAGCCAGCGCTTGTCGTAATATTTGCGTATTACATTGAATATATAAGCACCTACGCCAATATTTATGGCGAGAAAAATCAGGAATACAATCAAATCGAAATGCACGTGGCGGCGATTTTATGTTAAAAAAAACGTGATGACTATTAATGGCTTATCAAACCTCCTTACCCATGGCGCGGAGCTTGTTGACGAGGGGGTTGGCATACATGGTCAGCATCATGTGGCGCATGTATTGGCGGTCGTCGTCGGTGATGTTTTCGAGGCGCACCTTATCGAGCTGCGATTCGATATAACGGTCGAAGTCGGCCGCATCTTTCGCGGTATATCTGTAAGAGAAGNGGTNGCCCCCGTTAAGACNGTNGNANCTTATGTAATTTGTGGGGTAGAGTGCGTAGCCGAGGTGAATCTGATGATCGAGCGCCGCGCAGATAGTTGAGAAAATCAGATTCTTGTCGGTGCAACCCTTCAATGTCTCGATAACGGGATTGATTGAGGTGTTAAGGCGGTAGTGAACGCGGCCCTTCTGTCCGAGCAACCCTGTTTCCATGCTGAGCAGATCATCGTGCTGCGATTTCACGAAGTCGGGGTTGTTGCGCTTGCAGAGAAATTCGGTTGCCTTCAGGTAATCGTTGGGATCGTATTCGTAGGAAATGGTCACGGGGGTGATATTGAGTTCGAGCAACGACTCTACCACATTGTCGCTCTTAGCGAGAGCAAGCATCTTAATCACGCTCTCTTGGGTGCGGTCGTTGGAATCCTTGGCGCGGCCCTCTCGCTGCGCGATCCATACCGATTCGCGCTTGTTGATGATGCAATGGTGGATGTAGGCCGAAAGATGCTGCGCGGCCCTGAACGCCTCGATTTTGCCAAGATTGCGCTTCACGATGAAGCCCTTGTTGAGCTTCACAAGACGCTCAATCCATTCATATATCAGCAGGTTGTCGCCGAGAGCGATTTCAGAGGCGGAGAATCCGTTGCGAAGCAGAAGCACGTTGAGCAGCGATGCGTCGAGTATTATATCGCGGTGATTGGATATGAAAGTGTACTGATGATGAGGCTGGCAGTTTTCGAGGCCGTCCATCGATATGCCGGTAGTTGTTTTGTTAGCAAGCATTTCCATGAAGGGCACCATGATATTGCGCTGGAACGCATCTTTTGTGTCGAGCGCGAGCAACTGCCGAGAGAAAGCGGGGTAATCAANCATGGGCAGCACATAGCTGACGGCATGTNTGAATCCGGGCTCATCGANCATTTTGGCAATATTTNGCTTGAATTCTGAGTCGTCTATCGGGCATATATCTTTGAACTCTTCCATATTCTCTACGATTTGAAATTAACTTAACCTTATTCAGGCAGCTATGATTACTATAAAATCTTGTCAGGCGCTTAATTACGGTCGCATAGCAACCGCAGCGAAAAAATCATTCGCGGCGCAAAGGTAATTATTATTAATATAAGTAACAATTTCGGAAGCCTCCAAAAGATTAAAAAAGCTTAAAAACATGAAAAATATGACCCATTATGGTGCTTCATTCGGTTAAAATTAGTAAATTTGCACACCTATACATATTAAAAAAGTGCTCGAATTTACAGAATAAAAATTAAAACAGACATTATAATTTGCGTCAATGAAACATCNTTTTGCATAATAAAAGNNAAGATGATTCGTTATTGTTAAAGAGTGTGAACACGTGTNAGACNAGCGNTNGNGAGNCGCNTNNTTCNGNAAAGCGCAANATNATAAACCAAATCCCATGAGATTCAGAAATTTACTGATAGCAGGAGTAGGAGTAGCCGCATTAGCGTCGTGCTCTTCATCGAAACGTTCTCCTCTCCCATATTTTCTCGACATTGACCAGATTGAGCAGGGACTGCCATTGGGCGATTACACGGTAAAGATTGAGCCTTCGGATGAACTCTTTATCACCATCAACTCAGTGGATCCCGCCGCTACCGCGGGCTACAATCTGCCTGTATCTAACCCAGCTACCGCGGGAGGCCTTACCTCATACACTAATGCCCAACAGCAGACATTCATTGTCGACTCAAAAGGCTTCATAGAGATGCCGATACTCGGTAAGATCAAGGTAGAGGGTATCACAACCGAAGAGCTCGCCGCTTATCTTGAGGAGCTTGTCAGCAAGGATGTGAAAGACCCGGTTGTAAGAGTCGAATTAATGAACTTTAAGGTTAACGTCGCGGGAGAGGTGGCCCACCCCGGCACTATAAATGTGCATCGTCCCCGCTACTCGGTGCTCGACGCGATTTCGGCCGTAGGCGACCTTACCGTGTTTGGCGAGCGCAACAACGTGCTGGTGATTCGCGAGGAGAACGGAAAGCGTTATTATGAGCGTATAAACCTTAATTCGGCCGACGCGATGAATTCGCCATTCTTCTATCTCAAGCAAAACGACTTCGTTTACGTGACGCCTAACAACATACGTCAGGACAACTCGAAGTATAATCAAAACAACGCGTATAAGCTCTCGGTAATATCGACAGTGGTTGGTACCGCATCGGTTATCGCATCTCTCATAATTGCTTTCGCAAAATAAACTACTGCAATGGCAAAGAAAAAGACTAAAAAACAGGATGATTTCAACCTTAAGGCGTTTCTTACCCCTTACCTCGAGAAATGGTATTACTTCGTCATTTCGATAGTGGTTTTCGGCGCGTTGGGCGTATTGTTTATCAAGTCGCGAGCTCCCTACTATCAGGTCAATGCCAATATGCTCATATCGCAGGAAGATAACGGAGGTATCGCGGCCCTGGCAAACTTCGATTCGATGTTTGGCAATGCGGGCGATGTTGACGATGAAATCTTTGTTATTTCCTCTCACGCCGTCTACAAGCAGGTCGCTAAAGACCTCGGACTTAATTATGAGCGTTACGTCAAAGACGGCTTGCGCGAAATGATGGTTTACAAGGGATTCCCGGTCGAAGTGTATGCCGCTCCCGCATTATTGGATACCCTTAAGGGCAACCTCGAATTTAAAATCAAGGTCAATACCAACGGCCTCGCCGATGTCAAGCTAAAAGCCAACGGCAAAATCAAAGTGACTGAGGTAGAGGATAAACCGATGCCTATAACCCTTGAAACCAAATATGGTAAATTTGTCGTGAATAAGACAAAGGATTTCCCCGTAGAGTTGGAGGATCCTTTGAAATCGCGAATCATCATTTGCGGTTATGATATCGCTGCTGAGCGTCTCGGCGAACGAATTGAGGCAGATCTTCCCAATAAGCGTACCCACGTGATCAGCCTTGAAATGACGACTCCTGCCCCCGATTACGGTATGGATGTCCTGAACAACGTGATGGCTGAATACAATCGCCGCGGGGTAGAGGAAAGCAAAACCCAGAATGAGAAGACTGCTGAGTTTATCGACGCGCGACTGAAGATATTGCTCGGCGACATTGACACCTCTGAAATCTCAATCAAAGATTACAAAGAGGATCAGGGCATAATGAATATCCAATGGGACTCGCAATATACATATAAGCTCAAAGGAGAGACAGAAGCGGCCTTGATTCAGGCGCGTACCAATGCCGAAGTGCTCAAAATGGCCTACGACTTCATCTCGAACCCCTCTAACGCTTACGAGGTGATGCCTTCGGTAATCAACGACTCTCAAGGGCTCGAATCGGCAATTAAGACTTACAATGAGCTGATACTCCGCCGCATGGAGATTCAGTCAAACGCTAAGGAGGGCAACGTGGCACTCACTCAGATTTCAGGTCAGATCGACGCGATGCGCCAGAGCATCGTGAATTCTATCGAGAAAGCCTATCAGAGCAGCCTGATTGCTGTCAGAGACCTTCAGAATCAGATTAATTCAGCCGACGGCACGTTAGGTCGACTTCCCGAACTCGAAAAGGATTTCAACAATTTATATCGCGAGCGCGGCGTCAAGTTAGCTCTCTACCAGTATCTTCTCCGCCAGAAGGAGGAAACGGCCATGTTGCTCGCCAACGCCGTGCCTAAGGGTATCATAGTCGACGAGGCGTATGTGCTAAGCGAGCCTGTAGGCATGAGCACCAAAATGAAGGTGATTGCCATTCTGATTTTGGCTATTGGTTTCGCTGCCGGTGTCATTTACTTCCAGAAAGCCTTCAAGAGCCGATTCACTCATAGAAGAGAGGCGGAGGACGCGTCAAACGTCCCTGTCTTGGGCGAAATCGGTCTTTCGAAGAGCCACGACAAGCTCATCGTCAGCCCGGGCTCAAACAGCTCCAACGCAGAGCTTTTCCGACTCATGCGCGCAAATCTGCAGTTTGTGCTTAACGATAAGGATGATAAGGTTGTGCTCGTGACCTCGACCCAATCGGGCGAAGGCAAATCATTTATTTCGCTCAATCTCGCGGCTTCGTTCTCGTTGATGAATAAACGCGTGCTTCTTGTAGGCATGGATATACGCAAACCGCGTTTGGCCGAATATCTCGGTATCAATGCAGTTCAAGGTCTTACCAACTATCTCTCGACCGACGGCGCGGACATCAGCGATTATATCCTTCACGAGCCGAAACTCGACGGACTCGATGTGCTTGTCGCAGGGCCTGTGCCTCCCAATCCCTCTGAGCTTCTCGCTTCAGACAAGATTGACCAGCTGTTTGCTCGTCTTCGCGAGATGTATGATTACATTATCGTGGATACAGCTCCTGTAGGTATGGTTGCCGACACGTTCACTCTCGACAGAATCGCCGATGCGACAGTTTATGTGACGCGTCTTAATGTCACCAAGCTCAAGGATCTCGAATTCATCAACGATATTTACGAGGAGCATCGACTTAAGAAACTTTCTATCGTGATTAACGGCGTTAACCTTAAGAAGGGGTCGGGCTATGGCTACGGTTATGGCGAGAATCACAAAAAGATTAAACGCGATTGATGTAGCCTAAGCTACATACTAATATAGGCCGACGGGTGGTGACTGAGTCTGTTACAGTCACCACCCGTCGGTTTATAAGCGGAAAAATTGCGTGAGAGATTTATTTGCTTGCGCTCTTAAGCTTGCGGCGCTCTTCTTTGATGAGGCGTGGAAGTATCTTAATGAACCGCCAGTATCGCGGCACGTTCTTCTTTGGCTCGTTAAAAGCCCGGTAGAGCCATTCGAGCTTCATCTTAAGCATCCAGCCCGGCGCGCGTTTTACCTTGCCTACACCGGCGTTGAAATTGAAAATAGCACCAAACCCAAACATTACCCNGCGATTGAGATACGGCTTGAGGCGCGCCATGAACTCCTCTTGTTTCGGCGCGCCGAGCGACACCCAGATAATGTCGGGATTGTCGGCATTGATTTTTTCGGCAATGCCTTTATAGTCAAACTCATCGACTTTGCGAAACGGCAACGTCTCAAACTTCATGTCGGTTATTTTGGGATCGATATGCGTGAGATTTTCGCGCAATCCGGCGAGTACTTCCTCTGTATTTCCTAAAAAATACTGGCGAAAACGGCGCAATTTCACGTATTTTATGAAAATATCGGCGCCAATATATGAGTTAAGAGGCTTACCGTGGATTTTGCCTAATATTTTGGCAAGCACCGAGCCGTCGCAATTATTAACGAGTGCGCCGTTGATGACGTCGAGAAAATCGGGGCGGGTGTTCGCTACGGTCAGATTGTTGCTCTCAACGGAGCATACGTATCCGGGAGTGCCCTCCTCGATAGCGTTGAAAATCGCGCTGTCGAGCCGCTCTTTGTCAAATTCGAGATTTACGTTGAAATATTTCTCCATTATTTCGTTGCGGCGATTTGGTCTGCTACCCATTCATATTGACGGCGAAGACCCTCTTTCAGGTCGACTTTAGGCTCCCAACCGAGTATTTCGCGGGCCTTGGTGAAGTCGGCAGAGCGCGCTTTGTCGCCTTCGGGCTTCGTCGTGTCATAGAAAATATCGANATNCTNGCCCGATNTTTCGACAACGGNNTCAGCTATTTNCTTAANGCTTGTACACTCCGACGGANCGNTCTGTATCCAGCCATGGCCCCAACCTTTGTCGAGGGCGNGAACGAGAGCTTCGACAATGTCNTCGANGTGTATAANCGCTCTGCCNTGCTTGCCGCTGCCCCATACATTGAAAGGCTCCGCAGGGTAATTGACAGCTTTGCGTATGAGGGCCGGAATGACTTGGCTTCGCTCGCCGTAGTCGCAGGGAGAGCCATACACGTTATGGAACATAAGGGTACAGCAAGGGATGCCACATTCCTTTTCNAGAAATCCTATCTCAATTNGCNCNATAAGCTTCGACCANCCGTAGGCNGACTCGGGGAGAGCCGGGAATAGCTCTTCCTCGCGCAGCGGAATCACGTCGAGCGAGTTTTGTCGCGTCAGCGGGAAGGAGCAGGCCGTGCCGACATAGATGAGACCCTTGATTTTGTCCTTCCCGGCCTTGCGAACGGCCTGAAATACATTGGTGTTAATAAGATTGTTGACACTGAAAAGGTCGCCTTGATTGCTGAAAACGTAGTCGATTCCGGCCACGATGTCGGCGAGATGAATCACGTAGTCATATCGCGCGATAATATCGTCGGCTGCTCCAATTTCGGTCAAATCTATGTTGAAATAGTTGGTGTCGAGGTCAATCACCGGCTTGCCGTTCTCGTCGTTAAGGTATTCGAGTTTGCCTCTCCATAAGTTGTCGATAACGCTTACGTCATGGCCCTCTTTTACGAGACGCTTAACGAGATTGCTGCCGATCATACCGCAGCCACCTGTTACAAGTATCTTGCTCATTGTTGTATTGAGTATTGTTTTATAAATCCGGCTTTGAACAAATANGTCATCAGTTTGCCCAAAATCCTCGATTTAATTGAGTAGTATTCAAAAAATTGTTTTGNAAGATAATTCGTTTCCTCTGCTTTTTGAGNTAGNNTGAAATCGGTAGTGTCACCGCTGCGGTCGAAGTCGACCGGATAGCGATTGTAGACGTTGCAGTGAGTCGCTTCGGATGAGAAGCCGTTGTTGGCCACTTTTGAAACGACAGGATAGACGGTGAGTTTGCCGAGCTTGAATTGCGTGTAGCAGAATCGTACCCACCATGAGCTTTTTTTACCCTTCATATAATCGGCCAACAGCCCTGACATCTCGCTGCCCAATTGATTGAAACGACGCCGCAAGCCGCGGTCGGAGCTGAATTGCTGCCAGTCGGTAACCTCCCAGTCTACTTTGTTCCAACGATCGGCCCAAGTTGCCCAACCCCAGCTGTGAGCTTTAGGAGTGAAGAAAGCGTCGGCTCGATATTGCGCATGATTCTTTAAGCGCGGGGTGAAGCCTGATATGGAGAAAACCTGCTGATTATTCCTGTAGAAGTCGAGGCATTGGTTCATCCATGAGAGGAAGTTGGGGGATAGAATCAGATCATCCTCAAGCACAATCGCCTCGCCATGCTGATTAATTACCTCGCTTACACCAGCGATAATCGATGGTGCCAAGCCTTTGTTGATCTCCGACTCTCGTATGGTCAACGATTTGAAGCCGACGATACCGCGAGCGTATTCTCTCAACGCCTGGGTCTTAATGCGGTCGGAGTCATCCTTTGGCCCGTCGCAATATACGTATACATCCGATTGGTCGGCAAGGGTGCAGCGCTGCAGCGACGCGACCATTGCCTTCAACTCATCTAATCTGTTGTATGCGAATATTACTATCGGAGACATTATCGAGTAATAATTATTGGTTGGCGGGGCGCTCCGACAAGCGGTTTCTGATGACGGCCCAATCGGCTTTTATGCCGAGAAGGTCGCGACGTATTTTTCTTTTGCGGGATGACTGAGAGAGTGTGGATGTAGAGCGGTCTTCTTTGTGGTATATATGTATTTTGGGCTGATATACCGATTTCAGCCCGTTAATTTTCAGCCGATGATAGAGTAAAGGCTCTTCGCCGTAAAGAAATGTCATGGCATTTAGACCGTCAAAGCGGTCGATATACGGTCGGCCGAAAATCCAAAAGCAACCGTGGAGCATAGCGTCGTCAATGGGCTGAAGCATCGCTATCTCGCGGGTGCAGACGCTTTTAAACCCAGACTTGCGTTTCAGTCGCTGGTAGAGCGACTCTATGCCGAGCCACGACATTATGAGATTGGAGGTGACCTTGAAAGAATGGAAAGCGTAGTGCGCAGCTGATTTTTCGCCCGATGCTACAGGATTGCTGCCGAAATCGCCTCCGGGGGTCTCTACGAGCGGGCCCATCACGGCGAAATGACTCCGCTTGTATTCCTCAACGACGAGCGCAGCGAAATCGGGTTGTAAGAGGAGCGTGTCGTTGTTGAGCATAACGATGAAATCGGGGTTGAAATGCTTTTTGACGTATGCGAATCCGATATTGTTTCCTTTTGAAAAGCCTCCGTTTTCAGTGTTGAGAATTACTGTGATTCTTTCGTCAGCAGCATATCTTTCTGACAACAATGAGCCGGATCCGTCGGGCGAGGCGTTGTCGACAATGACAATATTGTAGTCGCTCGCCGACATATTCCCGACAATCGAGTCGACACACTCGATCGTGTCGGCAATTGCATTGTAATGAAGTATGACGAAAGCGAAACTGCCCACTTATATCGGCTTATACAAAATAAGACTATTACTTGAACGTCGCTTTAGCTTTTACGAAGCAGCGTGTTAACAACTCAGTCAGAAAGGGTGATTTCGTTTTCAAGCAGAGGTTGAAAATCTTCAAATAAGCCCCCTCTGGCTTAAATTGCGCTTTAAATAACTCGCCGTAGCGGTTGTTGTCGAAAGCTATTTGCCTGATCCTATCAACACGAAACTTGCGGCTTTTGGGAGCGCCCTGCCTGTAGAGGTTTAATACAGCCTGAGCTGTGTAGAAATAATCCATGCGCCCGATACGCGTTTCGGTTTCTGAGAGTGAAAGCTCTGATAATTCACATAGCTCTCTTTCGAGTCTCAGCAACTCGCGGTGAGTTTCGTAGTAGTTGGGGTGATACTTCGATACTGCCGAATCGCCGTGTTGGATATATGAGTATCCGCAATGGCTTATCATCTTGACTCCGCTGAGTTTCGGGTAAAGCCTGCAATTAAATATAGCATCCTCGGAGTGGGTATAGCTTGTGTCAAATTTTATACCCGCCTTTGTCAACGTAGCTGTTCGGTAAAGTTTGTTGCAAGGACTCCAACGCAATGACCGATGCATATTCAGAAACTCGCGGTTAATGCCGAATGAATCAGGGCATTTCCATTCAGCGCGATTTTTTTTCGCTGAATTAACCAATTCTATTCCCGAAATAATCACATCGGTTTTGTCGTCGGTGGCCTCAACCAGCTTGCTGAGATGGTTTTTGCTGATTCTATCGTCGGCGTCGACAAATGTCAGCCATTCGCCGCTCGCATTAACTATGCCTATATTGCGCGCGTTGCTGACACCGGCCTCCTGNGNATNGATTATCNCTATACGGCTGTCAGCATNGGCTAATTTCTGNAGTACNGATAGTTGANTCTGCTGATTAGCGCCGTTTGAGACTACAATCAGCTGCCAGTCGGCAAAATCCTGCCCGATAATGTCGCCTATCATATCCGCGATAAACGCTTCGGAATTGTAGGCGGGTAGAATTATGGAGACTTTTGGTTTCGAGGCCATGATGCGCATAGATAAGTAGCCGTAGATGAAAGGCCGCGACTAATCCCTAAGACCTAATTTGTAAAGCAACTTGTACCAGTAATAGTCTTTGAGATAATAGGGCCGCATATGGTTTGCGATTTTTATGCGGCAATATTCTTTACGCGTTTTCCACATATCCCCGCGCGAAACGCCGTCGTCAATAGTGTCGTAATAGCTGACCGTTACCGGTAAATATTTAAACGAATCTTTGCCTTGCGACTTAAAGAGCCGGCAAGTCACATCATAATCCGCGGCTATCTTATATTTATCATGCTTAAATGCAAGCAAGCGCTTATCGAGAGTGGAAAAGAACGCTGATTGATGAGCAAAAGGCTGGTGGCGATGTGTTGACACCGGGGTGTCACCCTTTTGAATAGTCAATTCTCCGTCTTCCAATAACTCTGTGTCGCCGTAAATTATCGACGCGTTGGCGAGCTGATCGGAAGGTAAGGAGAATATCCGCGAAACGACATCATCGCTTGCGAATCGGTCGCCGCAGTTCATGAAATTGACCCATTGACCTGTGGCGAGTTCCACACCCTTGTTCATCGCATCGTACAACCCTGCGTCGGGCTCTGAGACTATTCTGCTGATTGTATGCTTCAACCCCGGGTGCGCGGAGGTGTATTTCCGGGCAATTGAGAGCGTTTTATCGCTGCTCTCGCCGTCGATAATCAGGTACTCCATATTGTCGTAATCCTGACGGAGAACGCTCAGAATGGTTTCCTCGATAGTGTTCTCGGCGTTGAACGAAACCGTGATTATCGTGACTTTAGGCGTTTTCATCAGTTTTATGGCCTGTTTCTCTCAGACCGCGACGCAATATCATGTGACTCTGAATAGGAGCCAGTATGATACCGTTAAAATTGCAGACAATCGCTCCGACTATTACGGAAATCACTCCCCAGCCCAGCGAAATACCTATCGCGCTGACGGCGAGGAACACAAGGGGGCTGACGCAGCAGGCTATGGTCTGGAGTTTGAGCTTCCCGGTGCCGTTGACCACACACACAAAGAGCTGACTGAACATCTGAGTGATGCAATATATGAATATCCAGAACGACAGGATGAAAGGCACGGTGGTAAGGTCTTTTACCCACCAATGATAGACAAACGGCGAGATTGCAAGCATAAACGCGCCGAAGGCTGTGAATGCGATGAGCGCATAGGTGTACTTCTGCTGCATATTCGCTATCCAGCGATAATCTTTCTTCGCGACCGCATCGGTCACGGCGTTCCATACCGGAGCTGTCAATATCGCCCATACCATCGTCAAGACGCTGAAATACTTATAGCCGACATTGTAGGAAGTCACTTCCTCGCCGCCGTAGTATCGCAGAATGATAAAGTTGATGAGCTGATATTGAATCACGCCCGCAATCTGAATGATGAAAAACTGCACGCCTAACTTCATCAAATCCTTAGCTTTAGAGAAGTCGACGTAGCTTATCGACGGGGCAAATTTCTTGTATCTTCCTCTGAATAGCGTTATATTGAATATTATGCACACTATAAGCGGGGCGAAGCATAATGCCGAGCAGAGGAGTATAAGGCTGCCTTGTGTGGTTTTAGTGAGGATGTATATAATCACAAGAGCCACAAGCTGTTGGAGGAACGTTCGCGCTGCTTGGTCGGCTGGTCGCTGGTCGGCAAGCATGACCATGCTTATGGTGTTGAACACAAAGTTGAGGCAGAAATAAACTATTATTATACATATCGACGCGAGCAATCCTTCGGTCTCCTGGCCCGTAAGGTTGAGAAGACTGTCCCAGTCGATAAGCGGGGCGACGACGAGAAGGATTATAAGCATCGGCACCATTATCAACGTCAGTATGGCGTAAGTGGTGCTGACATACTTACGGCATAGGTCATCGTCGCCCGAGGCGATCGCTTCGGTTAGCCGGTTTCTCAATCCGGCTGAAAGGCCGAGGTCGAAGAAGTTAAACCATACTATCATCGAGCTGAGAGCCAACCATATACCGTAGGTTTCGGCTTTGACGTAATTGAGCGTCAGCGGCACCAGGATAAGCCCGATCAGTATATTGCCCCCCTTGTAGACGAGCATCTGCAGGATGTTGGTCTTCGCCTTGACGGAGCGCGTGCTTCCTGAAGCAACGTATTTTTGATATTTGCTGTTAAGCCAATGCTTCATTTTTTCTTGGCTGACAAAACTTTGCGGTAGACGTCGGCGAGCCGAGCCGACGCTTTTTCCCATGAATACAGCTCGCTGCGTCGCATCTGCCGCTCGATCAGGTCTTTGCGTTCGTTGTCACTCATGTTTAGCACCTTAACCATATTTTCGGCAAGATCGGCATTATGAGAGTCGAGGGTGAAGTAGACGGCCGCGTCGCCGGCAATCTCCGGGAAGCAGCTTTTACGGTTGAGCATCGCGGGGCACTCAGTGGCGTAAGCTTCAAGTATCGGTATGCCAAAGCCTTCGTAAAGAGACGGATAGATAAAGGCAACGGCATGGCGATATAGTCTTATCAGGTCAAGGTCGTTGACCTGGAGGCTTATAACGTTGTCGCTGATTCGCAAGTTGCGGAATAGGGCTATCTCCTCGTCGTCGAACGGCTTTCCGGCGCATACCAATTTGATGTCGCGCCGCCCGGTCATTTCGATAAAGCGGGCGAATTCGCGCGCCGTCGGCACGAAATTCTTATACGACTTATCTTCTGCCCCTCTGCGGCCTACATACAGAAAGTAGTCACCCTCGACTATAGGCTCGGCGGGAATGTCGTCGAGATTGATTTTCGGGGTGCCGTGGTAGATTACGGTGATTTTCTCTTCAGGAACCCCGAGAATCTTGATGAGGTCGATTTTTGTTTGCTCCGACACTACAACAATATGGTCGGCTATGGGGCATAGCTTGCGCTTAAGGGCTACCTGAGGGTCGAGACGGTGCATTTCGGTGAAAATCTCAGGCATCATGTCGTGCACGGTAAGCACAAACGGCTTGCCGTTGAGATACGGCAGGAAGTAGTCGAAAAAATATGTAGGGTGAAACACGTCGTAATCTCCTTTGATCAGAGCTTTTATGGCGGCTGCCTGATTCTTGTGGAGCGACGAGGGAAATGACTTGAAGTGGTAGTTCAACCAATTGAATATACGGCGCTTCCCTTTAAATTTCCGCGTTGTAATGAAGTTGTCGGCCGTAAGGCTGANTGGCTTTAGGCCGGGATGCNGCCCCGACTCGATCAGGTGCACGTTTTCGCTCTCCACCAGAGCGAGCTGATGCTCAACATCGTGGGGGAGATTCGCGATAAGGTTGGTNAAGCTNTTTGAGACTCCGCCAAACCTATCGAGATGAAAAGCCTGATAGTCAAATAGTACTTTCATGTGTCNGGTCAAATAGTCGCTACGGCGGATGCGGCGGCTTTTTCGCCTTCGCTGTCGGTTGAGGTCTCCTCGTCGGTTTCCTCTTCCTCATCCTCGTCGTCCTCTTCTTTGCTGCTGAGGAAAGTGCCTATGATTTTCGCATTGATGCCGTTGAACGCAACATACATAAACGCGAAATAACACAGAAGGGTAGGATTGAACGCATTGTTGTTGAACATCGCGACTCCCCACGATCCGGCCATAATCACCAGTTTGTCTCCGCCGTTATAAAGCGAGCGGAGCATACTGTAGCAGATGAAAATCTCTAAGAAAAATTTCAGCGGGCCTATTATCCATCCCCAGTAACCCATATTGAGCAGCAGTCCGTTTTCGAGCAGCAGGTCGGTGCCTGGCATATACAGAAGATTGCCCCCCATGATTATTTCGTCGGAGTTGAAGTAGGATGTGCCGAATATAAACAGCGATTCGATTCGCGCTAAGGTAGAATCGTCCTTAAAGTCAAAATCCAATCGGCCGAGCGCATTGGTCTCGCTCACATATTCAACGAAATATGGGAGTGCCAACAGGAGCACCACCGCACTCGCCACGAGGATATACCACTTGCGCCCGCGCAGGAATATGACGTAAACAAATATCATCAGCCACACGACCATCGCAGCGCGCGAATTGACGGCGATGAGCGCGAGAAAGCCTACGGCTATAATGCCCCATTTTAGCCATTTACGCAGGTTAGAGGCGTAGACAAACGCCAGGATAAGCGAAAGTATGTTGGCGTTGTCGAGAGGGTGGCCAAGAAGACCGAACGCGCGAAAAACGTCGTCGTCGAGTTCTCCCGCCTTAGCGAATCCCTCGATTATATCATCTTTATATTCAATCGGATGGGTATGGGTTAAGCCCTCGAACACGTCTAAACCGATAATCACCGCCGTTAATATGGCGGCTACTATGGCGAGCGACCCGTACTCGATTTTGCGATAGCGGGCGACCGTCAGCAAAAATATCGGCGACAACCACCTGACAAGCTCGTTAAATGGGCTCTCTATCTGGCTCATGGAGCTGTGAAACACAAAGGCTATGAGCATCAATATGCAGTAAATGCCCGACGCCTTTGTGGCCGACCTTAATATATCGTTAAAGAAAAATATCACGAATAAGCCGAATGACAGCAGAAGCAGCTTCGTCGAATCGAATTTCTGCACGAAAAAGGCCGTCGCGCCTAACAGTATAGCCACGGCAAAAAGCTGAAAAACAACCGCCTGCGGTGTCCATAAAGGCTTGTCGTTATATTTTATAGGTGTCATCTGGTTGAGTCTGATGTTGGTTGAATGAGCTTGATCACAATGTCTGGATCAGATCGTCGGGCTCTATGCTGACGTTGATAGTCAGTAGGTTGGCAAGAGTGATTACCAACCGTTTTTTCATACCTCGGCGAGGCTGGGTATAGTAACCTTCAACGCCCTCAAATGGGCCGGTCATTATTCTCACTTTATCCCCCTCGCGGAGTGTTATTTCGCCGTAGGGCTGCACCTGGGGCAGGCGGTCGATAGCGGTTGAGGCGAGGATGAAGGCATTCATCTCGTTGTCGCGCACTGTCAGGGCATCGTGCTGTCGATGTGACGTATGTGAGAAGTAAAACGATAGCGGGAGTTCCTCGCGGGCGATCATTGCGGCAATATGCTCGCGCTCCCCTCTGATGAAGAAAAAATCTTTAATGGCGGGGACCAGCTCCTTCACCTTGCGGCCGCGCTTTACGTTGACGGCATACACCTCAGGCACGAAATATTCGGCTGAGAGTTGGTCGAGCTTAGCGCGGGTGCGGTTGAAGGCCATATTGTGGACCCTCATTATATACCATTTTTTTTCATCGACTTCGTCCATGGTAGTAATGTCAGGCCGAGTTGGGAGGGTTTACACCGCTGCGAAAATGCATATCTCTATCTCCCTTCGGGTATGATAACGCTTTCATTCCCAAAGGTTTTGCCGCTGTGAGCCAAGAGGTGGACTTCAATTGCCATGATATTCTCAGCGGAGAGAGTCAAAAATATAACGCAAATTTACTAAAAATATTGCGAACAGCCATTATATTGCCCTCCTAAGTGTTTTCCCTTATATGGTGTCAGAGAGTGGCGGGCATTATGTATTCGCTTTAATCAGATTATTTATTAAATTCGCGCTTGAGAATATACATAATTTTATTTGAAGATGTTGAAATATTTTGCTTTAGGGTTTCTGTTTGCTTTAGTGTCGTGTGGCGGAACTAACAATACCTCCACTACCGATGCGGGAGTTGACGTTATAGATGAAACGTCAGCTCCCGATATAAAAGGGCAGTGGATTATCGAAAATGTTGTGGAGAACGACGATTCTTACGTTCGCCCGTCGGAATTATCACCTGCAGCGACGGCGTTGATCAACTTCAACGATAATCGCTCCTTTGGCATCATCACCAACTGCAATCATATCGCAGGAACTTACAGTCAGTCGGGCGATTCAGTCAGGATGTTCGATTTGTCATGGACAGAGCTCGCTTGCGATGATATGCGTTTGGAGGAGATGCTAAAAAAAGTTCTCCCTATGGTCAGAGTCGTTGACATGGTTAATGACTCAATCGCTCGACTGAATTCTTCAGAGGAAGCCTCTTATATAGTATTGCGTAAACAGGTAGTCAAGGAAAAGTGATCGTAAGGACTCAATGGAGGACCGAAATCATGGAATCCAGTAATACGCTGGCTTCTTCCTGTGCTCAACGACCCAGTTTTCAAAGTCGTTCATCGACTCGACGTTGTCGGCAATGACCGCTTCGTAATATTCCACGCCGTGATAATCCCTGTCGGGCGGTGTGTCGAATTTCAGCCGCAGTATCGTTTCGCGTTGTTCGGGTGTCACTACGGCGATAATTCGGTCGGCCATTTTCTCGAAATAACCGTCGTATTCGGTGTCCTCTTCGATATGAATCACGTCAAACTGCCAAGTTTCGCCATCACAGGCTCTGTAATATATGTGCCAGGCGACGCAGTGTTCGTCGGTGTGAAGGCCGTTGATGCACCTGATTTCCGTCACTTCGGGGTTTTGAGCGATTTTCGCTGCAATCCCGAAACTGCTCTCCGCCGTAATTCCTTTTGAATAAACGTGAAGGTCAATATCGCGGTGCGAAGCGAGTAACCCCATGCGGAGCGACCCGACAATATTCACGCGACATCCAGCCTCCTTCCATATCACTGCTATTCCTGACTTTTCAAGCACTTCAAATGCCTTCTTCTGATTCTCAAGCGCGCGGAGGTAAAATTGCGATTCTTTCATTACTGTTTGTGATTAGATAAATCTACAAAGATACCACAATTTTTTAAATTCCGGCGCATAATCTATATTATGCCCTTATATTCTGGCTAAATCACAAAAGTTTTATGGAATATTACCCTGCAAAAAAAGCCCGCTTGAGCGAGCTTTTTCGGTGGAGCTGGAGGGACCCGAACCTAACCCTACAAGTATCGCAGTATCAATAAGATACAACGCGCTTTTTATTTGGGTAACGAGTTGGTAACGATATTTTCTACTTTCTTCCGGCAACCTCTCATTGCCGTCTTCGCCCTTTGGCTTCATAATGCAAAGTTACTAAATTTCAGGCAACTTCGCAAGTCCGAGGGTCTTATTTATCTCTTTTGCGTTCGAGTGTTAATAAGTCTTAGGCGCAACGCCATTCGATCAATCTGTTCCTGAAGTTTCCGTTGCAAATCCTCTGGAAGAAATGATGTTCTTATCACTTCCTCCCATTTGGGAAGTGCCTTTGAAAATTTTGTAAAAATATTTGAAATCGCCTTATCGTCCATACCGCTNTCTCGCATCGCTTTTTCAAAGTCCTCGCGTTTTATATTGCTCTTCTTGCCGTTCAGGGTCAGCGCAAGTTCTTCATCATCTTCCGGCATAACNATAGACGTTGATAAAAGATCGTAGGCCGGAGTAAGCATATAATTAGTCAAGGGCTTAAATAGCGAAAAGTTTTTCAGGTGCATATCAGCGTTACCAGTCANCCATGAGAAAAGCACGACCTCCCAAAAGTTTGCCACATCCAACATCGGAGCNGATGAGTATTTNTTGATAAGTTTCGCNATACGCTCGTATGANCCTTTGTATTTATCNTCAGTCAGTCGCTCGGAAAGTTGACACATATCTTCCATCGCAATCTTCTCGCCTTTCTTGGTGCGATCGATTCTTCGGGTTATATAGCACAACTCTCCGTCGGTAAACCGAATCAAAGAATGTGGTACAGTTTTAATGCCTGTCGCCTCTGCCAAGTGCATTATCACGTCTTCATTCTCAGGTAAATTAGCGAATCGGTCTGTCTGAGGTTTAAGTATAAACCTTCCCCACAGTCCAACTATAGTGAATCGCTGAGGCTGCTCCTTAGTCCCTCGCGCTATATCCAGNGATAGNTTNGCCTGNACTCCNGTAACGGTGGTACTGGCACTCACGATTTCCCTNGCAAGTTCCTTTATATTATCTCTTGTATAAGGAAGTTCCGGAACGGAGGTCGTCTCAAATATCTTTCGAGCGCAGCCCTTATGGAAATCTTTTTCTCCTTCATTAAGCGGCTTATAGCAATATAGACACTTATTCATGCCCAACCTCCATTTCTATTTCCGGGATTATACTTATATTTCCGATACAATCTTTGCAGCATGCAAGTAACAATGAAAACCTGTCGCGAGCAGAGATTTTCCAACTCTGTTCGGCTATATCAAGCAACCAGCCTTCAGGAATCAATCCGTCGAAGAATGGAAACAACACCTTATCCCTATAAGGTTCATCACTCAAAGGCAACGTAAGGCTCACAGCTTCAGCCTGATCCGATTGAAGGTAATCGTCATTGTATCGAAACTCATATCCCATATCGTCCTCAGTAAGTATTCCGGCTAAAGTGGAATTGATAAAAACTTTTGCACGTTTCATAATTCAGTCTTTTTACTGGGGAGCATTTCAGAGCCAAATAATGATAAAACCTGATTAACTTTGTCGAGTCTGAGTGTTTCCTTCCCTTGTTCCAATTCACGTATGAAACGAAGGCCTACTCCCGATTTCTGAGACAAGTCTATCTGCGTAAGACCATATTCCTTACGCTTCTCCTTAACATATTTGCTTAGGTTAGTCATAATATATACCCTTTAGGGTGCAAAGATAATAATATTATTCAAATTTACACCATAAAGGGTATAAATTTTCTGCTTAGAATTTAAGTTATACCCTTTCGGGTATGGTTTTTCCCTATGTTATTAAGCAGACTTGCTCTCTTATGTGGGCGGACACTTCGATTAAAGGGGCTATGCCGTCAGCGGCGTTTAGAGCGAGTCCGGGGCACTACCGCAGACCGCATATAAATAGAAACCACCTGATTTTACTTCAATTACACAAGTAAAACCAGATGGTTTCGTCTTTTTGTAACCACTTGACTTCCCAGTGGCTTGGGTGGAGCTGGAGGGGATTGAACCCTCGTCCAAACGCGGAACTAATACGCTTTCTACATGCTTATTCCTCTGTTGGTTTTCGTGCGGCGACGGGCTGAGGACCGCCAATCGCCGCCTTATCCTCTGAAGTTTCGGTCTCTTGTCGAGGCTTTCGGAGACCTATTGCCGATTTACCTGCACCACCTNGTCGATTNGTCTCGGCACGACGACAATNGGGTGATGTCTTGNCNACGCAACTNTTGCNCGGNNTAANCGTANTCTACTGTGCTTCGATTAGGCAGCAAGAGCGTAGTTGTTTTCGCCATTTAAAATTGTGATGTCCCTGATTATAGAGCGTAGCCATCATTGCTCTGCATGCTTACGCACCACCTCTACGCGCTGTCAAAGCCAGTCAGCCCCAGATAGTGTGCGCGGCGGGATGCAGCCTCCTCCAAGGCGTAAGCCTCGCCGTCGGCGCGAAGTTACGTGATGTTTTGCTTTTTTTCAAGCAATTTAACGCGATTTTTGTGTTAAAATATGAGAAAACTGACGCTAAAGCGGTTAATTAAGGCTAATATTTGCGTATATTGTTGCACAATATGGGATGAAAAGAGCGTTTTTTTCGTAAATTCGCGAGGATTTTCGATCTGCCTTCGGGGCATTTGGTTTTTGCCCGAGGCATTCATTATGTTAAGCAAGAAATTTTTTATCAAGTTAAGGTTTTAAAGATTGAAAGATAATAAGCTGAATGATTTCCGCGAGCCTCCCGTATGGTTGGCCGCGTTGCCGGTGGCGGCTCTGATCGCCGCTATGACAATTCTGGTGATAACGCAAGGCGCGTTCGCGGTGCAGGAAGAGGGGCAGTGGTTGCTGCTCGCGGCCGGGGTGTTTACCGCCTTGTTGGCCATATTCTTCCTCCGATGCCATCCAAAGCGCCTCGTTGATGGCTTGAGGATTTCCGCGAAGCAGATTTTGCCGTCGATACCTATTTTGGTGCTCATCGGGGCCGTGTCGGCCACATGGATGCTCAGCGGAGTGGTGCCTATGCTTATCGACTATGGCCTTCAGGTGATAAGCCCCGATTTGTTTCTGGTGATCGCCTGCGGCGTGTGCGCGTTGGTGTCGGTGATTACCGGCAGCTCCTGGACCACGATTGCCACCATCGGCGTGGCGTTTCTCGGTATAGGTACCGTAATGGGCTATTCTCCAGGGTGGATTGCCGGCGCCATTATTTCCGGCGCATATTTCGGCGACAAGATTTCGCCCCTTAGCGACACCACGGTGCTCGCTTCAGCCTCATGCGGAGTGAATCTGTTCTCTCATATTCGCAATATGATGTCCACCTCGATTCCCTCAATGGTCATAGCCATGGGGGTGTTCGCTGCCGCCGGGTTTCTGACGGGGCATAGCGAGGTGATAGGTGAAAGCGAGCTTCAGGCCGATCTGGCCACAAGATTCAATCTCACCCCCTGGCTCATGGTTGTGCCGGTGCTTACCGCATTGCTTATAGCCCTGCGCTTGAATTCATATCTGACGCTCGGCGTGAGCTCGCTCTTAGGGCTTGCCGCAATGTTCGTTTTTCAGCCTGGCGTAGTGACTGAGCTTGCGGGCGATGCAGGCGTTATAGGCGTCGCGGCTAAGGCGTTGCTGACCTCGACGCAGCTCTCCACAGGCTCCGAACTGCTCGATTCGCTTGTCGGTACAGGTGGCGTTGAGGGGATGTTGCCTACGGTCTATCTCGTAAGTTGCGCGGCTGTGTTCGGCGGCATGATGATAGGCAGCGGTATGCTCTCGGCGATAACGGGTGCGCTTCATCGTCGCATTCATTCGCGCCGGGCATCGGTTTCGGCAACCGTTGTCACTGGTATCACGATGAATTCCAGCACCGGCGACCAATTTCTGTCGATTATCCTCACCTCCAATATATATAAGTCGATGTATGAGCACAACGGCCAGTCGCCGCTGCTCCTGAGCCGCACCGTCGAGGACTCGGTTTCGGTCACTTCGGTGCTGATTCCCTGGAATTCATGCGGCCTCACCCAGTCGGCGGTGCTCGGCGTGTCTACGCTCACCTATTTGCCATATTGCGTGTTTAATATCGTCAGCCCTATGATGAGTCTGCTGGTCGCATGGGCCGGCTATCATCTTCGCCGCCCTGTAGCAGCCCTTTTTCACAGATAGCAGCTACCCCGAGGGGCGCAAATATGGCTAACATTGCGCCGTGGTAATAAAAAATTTGCGCGGATATTGATTTTTATGAAATCTTATTATTAACTTTGCGATAAGCAATCCGCAGACTTGATGGCGCGGTTGCTCTTATGCGAACTTCAATTATCTAACAATTTAGTAAAATCAATATTATGGCAAAGAAATTTATCTGTGTAGTATGCGGTTACGTTCACGAAGGTAACGAAGCTCCCGAGAAGTGCCCCGTTTGCGGCGCTCCCAAGTCTAAATTCAAAGAAGTTGACGAGGAAGCTGCCCTCCAATTCGTTACCGAGCACGAAATCGGCGTGGCTAAAGGTTGCGACGAAGAGATGATCAAAGACCTCAACGCTCACTTCCTCGGCGAGTGTGGCGAAGTAGGCATGTATCTCGCCATGGCCCGTCAGGCCGACCGCGAAGGCTATCCCGAAGTAGCAGAAGCATTCAAGCGCTACGCTTGGGAAGAGGCTGAGCACGCTTCTAAGTTCGCTGAACTCCTCGGCGACGTGGTTTGGGACACCAAGACCAACCTCGAAAAGCGCATGCAGGCTGAGGCCGGCGCCAACGCCGACAAGATGCGTATCGCTAAGCGCGCGAAAGAGCTTAACCTCGACGCTATCCACGACACCGTTCACGAAATGGCAAAAGATGAAGCTCGCCACGGCCAGGGCTTCCAGGGTCTTTACAACCGCTTCTTCAAGAAATAATCAGCTCCCTCAGAGCTAATTACCCTTAACCGAAGGGGCAATCCGAGCGCGTCAGCCGGCTTGCCCCTTTGTCGCGTATATACGATTTTTCAACGGAGAAGATGCATTTTACCCTCCAACCTATTGATTAATTGGTCAGAAAACACTAACTTTGCTAAACTAAAAAGCGGCATAGTCCGTTTATCTATAAAACTTTAATTTTATGGCTATACCTCAAACTATAATACCAGTCCTCACAGGGAAAGCTGCAGAGCGGTTCAATCGTTTGGCATCGGAGGCTGCGAAGCAGAGAGGGTCGCAATACGATACTCATGCCAAAGAAAGAGTTCTGAAGGTATTGAAACGTTCACGCCAAAACGGCTACTTCTTAGATGGGATTCCTGATTGACGACTGCGTTTTCGCTCCACTTTCCAATGACATAATTAAGAGCGCAGGCAGACCTCTTCACTGCGACGACAAAGGTTTGGACGATTTTTTCGCACATGAATACGAAGATTTTGCGAAAGAACTGTTTGGTAATACTTATTGTTTTCTTTCAAACGATAGCGGGAATCATATTGTTTGTGCATTCTCATTGTCCAATTCAAGTATTTTTACAGGACGTTTGCCAAATGCTCGAAAGAAAAAGGTCGGAAAGGAAGTTCCATATCCGAAGCGTGATTTAGTCTATCCGGCCATTTTAATCGGACGCTTAGGTATCGACGTAGAGTATCAGTCAAAAGGAGTTGGCTCTGAATTAATGGATTACATTAAACAGTGGGTGTCTTTCGCTCCAAGTAAATCAGCCTGTCGATATTTAATTGTGGATGCCTATAATAATGAAAAGGTACTTAATTACTATAAACGCAACGGTTTTGATTTTGTGTTCAGTTCTGAAGAGCAAGAGTTGGAATATCGCTCTATTGAGAGCGACGATGTCGTAAAAACGAGGTTAATGTATTTTGATCTTATACGAATCAAATTGTGACGTAGGGATAGAATATTGCTTGTAAATAATATCACATAACTTATAACCGAAGGGGCAAGCCGAGCGCGTCAGCCGGCTTGCCCCTCTCGCTATTCAGATGTCAAACTTTCATTGATTTAAGTGGTTTTGCGAAAAAATCGTATGAAAAATTGATAAATGTTTGGAATTTTCGCGGAAAACCCCGAAATTCGCAACGCATATCGTTCATCGAAGCCCGATAGGGGTAATGTGGGCGGGATGCAGACATATATATTAAGAGCGTTTATCAAGCGCATATCTTGGCTTTCCAGAATCTCGCAAATTCTCAATCAGAGTCAGGAATGTAGCAACGGTAGATGTCTATCGGGTATGATAGTCCGTAAGAGGTCGCGCGATGCGATCTCTGCGCCGCATATCATACAGCGTGAGGCTTCGACGTTGCTCTTTCTACTCTGATGGGCAATGCGAGAGCCTTGGAAAGCGGAGAGAGCAACGGATACAGGCTTTCACGCTCTTTTTTTAAATCCAATCAGTCCAATCCGGGAAGCCTATAGGACATGATGGTACTATCATGAAACAAAACAAAAACGAAGAACTCCAATCGCGCCGACAGTTCTTCAAAAAAGCGGCTAAGAGTGCTCTTCCTATCCTTGGAGCCATTGCATTAGCCAACATGCCTATGATTGCCAAGGCGAGCGAAACTGCTATGGGTTGCAGCAGTGGCTGCTATACAGGGTGTAGCAATACTTGTAAAGGAGGTTGCAGCTACGGCTGTGGGTCTACTTGTAGCGGCAAATGTATTGGTTCTTGCAGTGCTACATGTATGAATTCATGCTATAAAGGCGCTCGTTAAGCCCTTATCACACATTTTTCCATGTATTGGTGATAATTAATTTAGTAGCCAATACATGGATAAATTTACCACGGTGTCAAATTATTTGATTCTCTGACTTAATGGAAAAGTATAAGGATGTTGCTCGTAGTTGGCAGGAAAATAAAGCAAGAAATATTACCTTTATTGTTACGAAAGACTGTCAATTAGCATGTAAATATTGCTATCTGGTAGGTAAGAACGAAAAAGAACGAATGTCATGGGAAACCGCTAAAAGTGCCATTGATTATATTTTGAAAAATGAAAAACTATTTGAGGAAAAATCAGTGATATGGGATTTCATTGGTGGAGAACCGTTCCTTGAGATTGATCTAATTGATAAAATATGCGATTACATCAAGTCGGAAATGTTTCGCCTTAATCATCACTGGTTTAATTCGTTTAGATTTAGTTTTTCAACCAATGGAATAAATTACGATTCGGAAAAAGTTCAAAAGTTCATTGCTAAAAACTATAATCACCTATCTATAGGAATAACAATTGACGGAACTCGAAAAAAGCATGACTTAAATCGAATATGGAAGGATTGTATCCCCGAAAGAGGTAGTTACGATGATGTGGTTAGGAATATACCGTTATGGTTAGAGCAGTTCCCTTTTGCCGGGACAAAGGTGACAATTAGTTCCGACGACATAATATATATTGCTGAAAGCGTAAAACATCTCTATGAGTTAGGAATACATGAAGTTAACATCAATGTAGTTTACGAAAATGTATGGAAAAGCGGAGATGATACTCAATTTGAAAATCAGCTTATAGAATTGGCGGATTGGATAATAGAAAATGAATATTACAAAACTCATTCATGCTCATTCTTTAATGAAAAAATAGGCAAGCCATTAGATCCTTCATTGGATAATGGCAACTGGTGCGGGGCCGGAAGAATGCTCGCTGTTGATTCTGCGGGTAATTTCTATCCGTGCACGAGATTTGCCGCTTATTCATTACGTAATAAGAAGCCTTTGATTATTGGAAATATTAAAGACGGCATTTATTTTAATCTCTTAAGGCCATTCCTATCTCTTGACCGCACCACTCAATCGCCTCAGAAATGTATAGATTGTGAGGTAGCAAGCGGATGCGCTTGGTGTCAGGGTGAGAACTATGACGCCGCTGATACTGATACTATATATCAGCGATCAACCGCTATATGCAAAATGCACAAAGCACGCGTGCGCGCAAACAACTATTATTGGAACAAGCTTTTCCGTAAGCTTGAATTGGAAGATAAACGCGAAGAATTTGAACTGAATCGTCCTAAAAACCTAAGCCCGATATGTTAAAGTATTTAATAATTCTTCTCGATAACAGTTCCGCTTCTTTTTGTCATTATACCGCAGACAAAGAGAACAAACTCATTTCGATTGACAATCTTCAGTCAGCGGTCAGATTCGCAATGATTGAAAATCTAAACGTGCAGTTCGTTTGGCCAGGATATGAATTACCTGATGTCTACAAGGATATTATCAATACCATTGAACATAACAATATTGTGCCTATCGAGCTGACCGCCGATGCTGATATTATTGTCGTCAATCAAAAGGATTATGATGCGTGTCCGATCGGAAGTACGGTTGTAGCCAAATTGTCGTTGAGTGAAATGTTAAATTCGCCAGAAACACTTTTCCCATTGTTGGAAAAATGCGAGCGCGTCAACATTGTGATTACCGACCCGGAAAATTTTAAGGACTCAGAGGTAGAAGCATATAGAAAGTCATTAGGTTCACTTGTAGATAAAATATTTTCCGAGCTGGAGAATAACCATGATATTCAATTGAATATACTAACCGACCGCCTTATGTTAAGCGAAATGAATAATTGCGGTGCGGGTTTTGAGTCTTTGACTTTGGCTCCAGATGGAAAATTCTATATTTGCCCGGCTTTTTATTATAATGGGGAATCCCCCGTCGGATCAATTGAAACAGGAATAAATATTAAGAATCCTCAATTATTCCAACTCAAATATGCCCCTATTTGTCGTGAGTGTGATGCATATCAATGTCGTCGNTGCGTATGGCTTAATAAATATTATACACNTGAAGTCAATACACCAGGCNATGAGCANTGCGTAATGTCGCATCTTGAAAGGGAAGCATCCCTAAAACTGGCAAACAAAATCAAGGAGAGGTATGGAAATACTTCGATAAATGAAATTAAAAAACTTGATTATCTTGATCCATTCGAGAAGTTATATGTATAATAGTGATTTCGTAATTATCTGTATATATATAGGTTAGATTCGCTANATATATAGGTTAGATTCGCTAAANAACAAAAAACAATAAGCGTATGAAAAAAGTAACATTATTAATTGTTTGTTTAATCGCATTATTCTGCGAGTCCAAAGCTCAGCTTCCTATGGGATCATTAGGAACATACTATTTCGTTGCAAATTATGATCAAAACGGTGAAGAAATAGATGTAAGAGGCTTTAACGAGATAACTGTGCAGGTTGTCACCACAAATTTCTTCGGTATAGTTCAATCTTCCGCATTTTATTCATACTTTTTTAATGGAATGAGTCAGCAATCCGGGTCTTTTGAGTATAGGGGTGTATCAAATGGATGGTTTATCTATACTTTCTATAATCAACAACTACTGATTTCCACCGACAGGGAGCAGGTGATGACTACTAATCCTTACGGAGGCTTGGCATTGTATTCTAAATAATTATGATGATTATGAAAAAAGAAGTAGGAAATGTAACCGAACAGGAGCGCGATGAGATTCAGGCTCTTTTTGAGCGTCGCAACGGACTTAATGAGCTTGCCAAGATTCTCACCGCCGATAACAACGAGTTGTACGAGCGACTCGTGAAAGATTTATCGGAAACGACCGCTAAATTCCAAGACTGGTGGAACCGGATGTCGGAAAAGTATCAGTGGGAAAGCGCCGAAAACGGAAATTGGGAGATTGATTTCAATGATTGTACAATCTATTTAGTCACACCAGAATGATACTAAATGCTATAGGCGCAACGGAGATTATTCTTATTTGCGCTGTAATACTCCTTATTTTCGGAGGCAAGAAGCTCCCTGAACTCATGAAAGGCGTCGGCAAAGGCGTCAAAAGTTTCAAAGAAGGCATGAACGAGNCTACCGNAGAAGAGATGAATCGCAGGGTTGAGGAGGAGATACGTCGGCGAGCCGATGANCGACAAANNCTTCNATCGGGCNAATCGNAGCATAAAAGTGAGTGNCCAGNACGTGAATANCGAGCTAATGACATTCGGGGGGCATCTTGATATTCTGCGCAANATGCTCTTCAGGGTGTTNATTGTGGTGATAGTTCTCGCCGCGACGATCTTTTGCTTCAAAACCGAGACTTTCAACATCATATTAGCCCCTCGAAATTCAGATTTCATCACCTTTAGAATAATCGAGGATATTACCCGGCATCTCGGGGTGGCGTTTCATTTCGATGATTACGACGTGCCGCTTATCAGCACCGAACTCTCCGCCCAGTTTATGACGCACATAACGGTGTCGTGCCTGCTGGCGGCTTTATTGGCGTCGCCCTATATCGTTTTAGAGCTGTTTCGGTTCATTTCTCCGGCGTTGTACGATAGCGAGAAGCGGTATTCTTATCTCGTGGCCGGCGTGATATATGCCTTATTCCTGTTGGGGCTGTTGATGAGCTATTTCGTTCTGTTCCCTATTTCGTTTCAGTTCCTGGCTACATATCAGGTCGATAAGGATATTGTCAATACGATAACCCTTGATTCATATATCTCGACTTTCACAACTCTCACTTTCATGATGGGCGTGGTGTTTCAGTTGCCGGTGTTCACATTCGTGTTAGGAAAAATGGGACTCATCACGGCTCAGATGCTCAAAAAGTATCGGCAGTACGCATTGGTTGTGATAATGATTATCGCCGCGATTATCACGCCTCCCGATTTGTTCACGCTCGTTTTGGTGACTATACCGATCTACGGCTTATACGAGCTTAGCATCGTTGTATTGAAGAAGTGGGGTAGGGCGCCTGACGCTGAAGCGGACTCTTCTGAAAATGGAGATGAGGGCCCCGGGATCGAGCCGGATGATTTCGCGCGATAAGTAGCGGAGGATGATTTGTGGATTTCGCGGGAATTGATTAACTTTGCCGTTGACTCATTAGCGTGAATCGTATAAATCAAAAATCTATTATACAATGGCTACGAAACCCTTTGAATATCAGGAAATGTTTCCGCTCGGACCCGACACCACCGAGTATTATCACCTCACTTCAGACTACGTGAAGACCGAAATGTGGGGCGACCGCGAAATGCTGGTGGTTGATCCCGAGGCCCTCACCGTGCTTGCCCGCCAGGCAACTCACGATAATTCTTTCATGCTCCGCCGCGAGCATAACGAGATGGTGGCGAAGATTCTCCACGATCCCGAAGCGAGCGCCAACGATAAGTTTGTCGCTCTTACGATGCTTCGCAACGCCGAAATCGCCGCCAAAGGCCAGCTTCCTTTCTGCCAGGATACCGGCACGGCGATTTGCCACGGCACCAAAGGCCAATACGTGTTTACCGGCGGGGGCGACGAGGAGCGCATTTCAAAAGGCGTTTACGACACATACACCCAGTGCAACCTCCGCTACTCGCAGAACGCTCCCCTCACCATGTACGATGAGGTGAACACCGGTTGCAACCTCCCCGCTCAGATCGACATCCACGCAGGCGACGGCAACGAATACAAATTTGTTTTCGTGGCTAAGGGTGGCGGCTCGGCCAACAAGACCTATCTCTACCAGGAGACCAAGGCAATCATCAACCCCAAGACCCTCGTGCCTTTCCTCGTGGAGAANATGAAGNCCCTCGGCANCGCCGCTTGCCCTCCGTANCATATCGCGTTTGTCATCGGCGGCACCTCAGCCGANAANAANCTTGAANCAGNCNAGNAGGCTTCAATCAAATATTACGATAATCTGCCGACAAAGGGCAACGCTCTCGGGCACGCGTTCCGCGACATCGAGCTTGAGAACGAGCTTCTTGAGGCATCCCGCAAAATCGGTCTCGGCGCGCAGTTCGGCGGTAAATATTTCGCCCACGACATCCGCGTGATCCGTTTGCCCCGCCACGGCGCTTCATGCCCCATCGGTATGGGCGTAAGCTGTTCAGCCGACCGCAATGTCAAGGCTAAAATCAACAAGGAAGGCCTGTGGATCGAGAAGCTCGACGCCAACCCCGGCGAGCTTATCCCCGAAGAAATGCGCAATCAAGGCGAAGGCGACGTGATTAAGGTTGACCTCAACCGCCCGATGTCGGAAGTGCTCAAGCAGTTGAGCCAATACCCCGTCTCGACCCGCCTTTCGCTCAACGGCACGATCATCGTAGGCCGCGATATCGCTCACGCTAAAATCAAGGAGCGTCTCGACGCCGGAGAGCCGATGCCTCAATACCTCAAAGATCACCCCATTTACTACGCAGGCCCCGCCAAGACTCCAGAAGGGATGGCCTCAGGCTCGTTCGGCCCCACAACGGCCGGGCGTATGGACCCCTATGTGGATCAATTCCAGGATGCGGGCGGCTCTATGATTATGATCGCTAAAGGCAATCGCAGCCAGCAAGTCACCGACGCGTGCAAGAAACATGGCGGCTTCTATCTCGGCTCTATCGGCGGCCCCGCCGCGGTTCTCGCTCAGAACTCTATCAAGAAAGTGGAGTTGCTCGAATATCCTGAGCTCGGCATGGAAGCGATATGGAAAATCGAGGTAGAGGATTTCCCCGCCTTTATCCTCGTCGACGACAAAGGGAACGATTTCTTCAAGGAAATCGCGAAAAAATGCGAAGGTTGCCCCATCGCGAAATAACTTTTTCGTCTTAACATTTGTTATACTTAGGAGGACGACTTACGGTCGGCCTCCTAATCGTTTCAACTATGGATGCTACAAACAATTCTAACGGAGCTAAATCAGGCAGCCAAAGCGGGCAGCAGCCTGCGCAGCCAAACCCGAAGACCGACTTCAAGACAAGGCTTAGCCTGGCTTTTGCCGAGCTGAAATCCTACTTCGTGCTTACGGGCGACCTTGAGCCTCAGGAGGAGGTCGAGGCCTCGATCAGGGCCGGAGTGTCGTTTAAGGGATCGCAGCTGCTTATCCTTATCTTCGCTATCTTTATAGCGTCCTTAGGACTGAACACCGATTCGGTAGCCGTGATTATCGGCGCCATGCTTATTTCCCCGCTTATGGGCCCGATTATAGGCATGGGTCTCGGTATAGGCATAGGCGACTTCGCGTTGTTGAAGCGAGGATTGAAGAATATACTTATGGCCATGATAGGCTCCATTCTCGCCTCGGCTCTCTATTTCCTTATCTCGCCTCAATATGAGGGGAGCAGTCAGTTGCTCGCCCGCACGTCGCCCTCGATCTACGACGTGTTTGTGGCTCTCTTCGGCGGCGCTGCCGGCATAGTGAGCATGGCGTGCAAGAATAAGGGGCAGGTGTTCCCCGGCGTAGCCATCGCCACGTCGCTTATGCCTCCGCTATGCACAGTAGGCTACGGTCTGGCCACGCTCCAGATCCACTATTTCTTCGGTGCGCTCTATCTCTTTTTCACCAACATGGTGTTTATCCTCGTGGCCACGTGGATAGGGGTGAAGGCTATGCAATATAAGCCGATGATTTACAAAGACCCCAAGAAGTCGCGCCGCGTGAAGAATATCGTGTATTGCGTGGTTGTCCTTACGGTCGGGCTTTCGGCTTATCTGACCGTGCAGATGGTGTCGAAGAATATCTTTATGGCCAAAGCGTCGAATTTCGTGGCAAGCGAAATGGTCTTTCCCAACACTCAGGTGCTATCTCACAAAGAGTATGTCGATGGAGGCAAACGATATATCGACGTGACCCTAATAGGGGAGGCGCTGCCTAAAGACTCTCTTCAGCTTGCCATGCTCAATAAGCTTGACTCTTGCGGCTTAGGTGGCACCGTGCTGAATATCAAGCAAGGCTTTGCGGCAGGGGCTGGCTATGACAGCCAGAAGTCGGCAGGGCAGTTCTACGCCCTGATGCAGCAGGAAATCTCCCGTCGGCAGAATGAGGTTGACTCGCTTAAGGCTGTGATAGCCTATCGCACGGGCTTTGACAGCGAGGCTGTGCTGATCGCGCCTGAAATAAAAGTGCTATTCCCGCAGGTTGAGGATTTGGCATTGTCCAATATGGTGCTCGCGGGTACGCGCAAAGAGGTGAAAGACACGGTCAATATGGCTTTTGTGAAGACCTCGACCCCGCTCACCAAGGCCCAGTATGATAAGCTAACGGAGTATATCGAAGTGAGATTAAAGCGCTCCAACGTCATCATAAGCGAGAATCCGCACACGTTCCCGTGGCCAGAGGCGGGGGAATGATTGACAATGACTAATCAACAAAGTAAAATTAAATAAAATACAGCAGTTATGAAAAAGAACAACGATTACGATCAGAATGAACAGCGCCGTCACAAACGCGCTAAAACCCATGTGTGGCTTGCCATTGGCGTGGTGATACTTATACTTTTGCTCCTGTTGTGGGTAGATGTTGCTGATATTGTAGGTGCCGGCGACGGTGCGGCCTTCATCTCGCTTCTGCCCCGTATCTTCTGATGCAGTGATAGTGAATCAACAAATAAGGCGGCCTCGAAAGGTCGCCTTATTTGCGTGACTCATACAGGANTCAANCCTGTAACCTTCTGATCNGTAGTCAGATGCNCTATTCAGTTGNNCTAATGAGCCATGCAACTTTCGTATTGCGGTTGCAAAGGTATGGATTTTTTCTCGGCCTTGCAAATTTTCGGGCAACTTTTTTCGCCTAAAATTTAAAGGAACTCAATTCGCGGGCGGCTTTAATGGCGGCAATTTTAAGATTTTCAGCCGCTTGCGTGGCAGATAGATATTTCTGCGGCTTGTCGATAGTCGCGATGATTTTTAACCCTGGCCGTGCCGGGAGCGCCGAGTCGCATATCCCTCCGATCGCGAGCATCGGTATATGCCTTTTGGCACATAGCGAGTAAAGCGTGCCTACAACCTTCCCCTCAAATGATTGAGCGTCGATGCTCCCTTCCCCGGTGATGATTAGGTCGGGTTTGCGTCGGTCGGTTTCTGATATGATCCTCGCGCATAACGCCTCTGCCCCCGATACGATTTCTACCCCCATCGCGCCTAATGCCGAGGCCAGGCCGCCACCAGCTCCGCTTAGCTCCCCTTTGGGATA